>Ga0302135_10000324_pt1 | contig 29121 bp, 20 predicted proteins | sample CBN3_surface_MG_FD_203119 | JGI IMG/M metagenome (GOLD analysis project Ga0302135, IMG submission 203119) | Marine microbial communities from Western Arctic Ocean, Canada - CBN3_32.1 | ecosystem: Environmental > Aquatic > Marine > Oceanic | place: Canada: Western Arctic Ocean | collected...
GCCCACACTTCATCTCCTGGTTTGGCGGTGTCGCAGTCCAATAGTCGTAGCTTGCCTATCTGTTGTGCTGAACCTAAATGCACGTTTACAAACATGTTATGCCTTAAATTGTTCGGTATGTTTTTAAGAACTTTTAAATGAATGTCAAAAGCACTTGTTGGAGACAAGACACCAATAGGCGCCAGAACATCCCCTCTGGCAACCTCGTCGATTGAAATTCCAGATAAGTTGACTGCTACTCGCGTGCCTGGAATTGCTTTTGTGGCTTTAGTATTGTGGGTTTGTAGTCCTCTAATCCGAGAACGCTTACCAGAGTTAACTATTTCCACTTGTTGCCCAATAAGTAGTTTGCCGTCGCGTAAGTTGCCTGTGACTATCGTGCCAAACCCATCCATACTAAAGGCTCGATCTATTGACAGTCTAGCTTGATCGATGTCCCTAGGATCTCTTATATTAGACAAATTTTTATTAATAACTACTTTTAGATCATTCATCCCATCCCCGGTTTTACTTGAGACAGGGACCATTAACGCATTTTCTAAGAAAGTATCCCTTATCATTTCTGTGACATCTTCCTTAACTAAATCAACCATGCCCTTTTCAACTAGATCTATTTTGGTTATAGCTATCGCTCCAACCTTTATTTTTAATAGCTCTAGAATCTGTAAATGTTCTCGGGTTTGAGGCATTACGGATTCGTCGGCTGCTATTACAAGTAGAGCCATGTCAATTGACCCAACTCCGGCCAGCATATTATTAATGAATTTTTCATGGCCCGGAACGTCAATAACACTTACATTTTTGTGGTCAGGCAGATCAAACCAAGCGTAACCCAAGTCAATTGTAAGTTCACGATCTTTTTCTTCCTGCAGGCGATCAGGATCAATTCCAGTTAAGGCTTTCACTAGATTTGATTTGCCGTGATCTACATGCCCGGCAGTTCCGATTATATACATAAGACCACAAGAATAGCAGAAGTGTGGCTTTCAGTAATCAATCCAAGTGTTACCTTAAGGTTATCTAATTTTCGGCTGCCGCAAAGAACCTTGCTAAAACTTCATTGCTCAGTATTTTGCCCTTTTCAGTCAATTGCAAAGACCTATTATGTAAATCCTTGTTACTATCTTCACTCCATTTAACCAATCCATCAGTGACAGTAGCTGTTATTGTGGAGTGCCATTTTTCATCTAATGAATGGCCAAATCTACTAAAATATTTCTTTTCTGAGATGCCTGTGTCTAAACGAAGCCCCATCATTAAGGTGTCTAGTATTTCAGTTGTCGTAGAAATATTCTCTATTTGATCAATTACTTGGCTTATATCCTTTAAACTTTTAGCAGCACTTATACTCTTGTTGTTGTTTTTTAACCGTAAAATATATTCTCTTGGGGATTTTATATTTGAAAATCGCATACCCGATATATATGAATGCGCGCCTGGACCCAACCCAAGAAAAGACTGGTTTTCCCAGTAGTTAATATTGTGCCGGCTTTCATATCCAGCTTTGGCCCAGTTGGAAATTTCATAATGTCGGTAGTTTAAGTTAGCCAATTTTTCTGTCGTTAATTCATACATGTCAGCAGCTAAATCTGGGTCTGGTTTCGGTAATTCCCCTAATTCCACTGATTTTTGCATTGGAGTGCCACTTTCTAGTCCAAGACAATAGATTGATAAATGAGGTAACCCAAGGCTCAATACTATTTCTAAGGTTTGGTTCCAGTCCTTTAAAGATTGATTTGGAAGGCCATACATTAAATCGATACTTATATTTGAAAATCCAAAGTTGATCACTTTGTTAATAGACTCCAGAGCTGACTTCGCATCATGTCTTCTGCCTAATAATTTCAGAAGCCTGTCATCCAAGCTTTGAACACCAATACTTAATCGATTTATATCAGACCTTTGATATTCTTCTAATTTTGTAATACATATATCTTCTGGGTTTGCCTCAAGAGTCTTTTCAATCGTATCTTCAGTTTGGAAGTGTTGTGATATGGATTCGATTAGCTTTGCAATTTGATCTTCTTTTAAGTATGAAGGCGTACCTCCTCCAAAAAATATTGTTGATAATTTTGGTTTATCTAGCTTTGTGCCCCAAAGTTGGATTTCTGTATGTAGCGCTTTTAAGTAGGGTTCAATTAATTTTTCGATGCCTGCATACGTATTAAAGTCGCAATAAACGCATTTCGTAGCACAAAAAGGTATATGTATATATAGAGCTAGTGTTCTTAGGGTTTCGAGTTTCAAATCAAACATTGAATAAGAAATTTACGACGTCCCCGTCGCGCATAGTATAGACTTTACCTTCTTGTCTAAGTAATCCGTTATTTCTAGCCTTACTTTCATTGCCAGACTCGATCAGGTGTTCATAGGAGATGACTTCTGCTCTTATAAATCCACGTTGTATATCACTATGAATCTGCCCCGCTGCTATTTGTGCTTCAGTTCCGTTTCTAATTGACCAAGCTCTTGATTCGTCGGGGCCCGTTGTGAAGAAAGTTATTAGCCCCAGAGACTCATATGAAGCACTAACAAGACGATTAATTCCTGATTCTTTAATATTTAATTCGCCTCTAAACTCTAATTCATCCTCGGGGCTCATTTCCGATAACTCCTGCTCTAATTTAGCGCATATTGCAATTACCTTTGTGTTGTTTCCTATTGCTTGAGTAATTTTATTTTCAATATCAATAGATACGGGTATTGAAGCCTCACCTATATTTGCAGCCACTATTAAAGGTTTAGTAGTTAGTAATCCAAACCCTTTGATTAATTTTGCATCTTGCTCGGTTTTAATTGCTTGATGTGCTAAATTGCCTTCATTTAGAGATTCGGATACTCTCCAAAGTAGCTCTTGTTCTTTGATTACCGGTTCTTTATCTTTAGTCTTGGTGCTTTTCAAGCTGTCGGCTAGTTTAGACAGTCGCTTTTCCAAAATCCCTTGGTCAACGAATGATAGGTCCATTAAAAATTCCACCACATCTCTTGATGGGTCTAATGTGTCATGAATATGAGCAACAGATTCGTTATTAAACTCTCTTGTTACAATAACTAGCTCGTCGCATCCTTGGAGGTGAGCTAGTAGATCGCCTTCAATTCCGACATGCTTTCCGAAACCCTCCTTTAATGGCGGGCTATCAAGATAGAGCACTTCTGCATGTGTAGTCTTTTTAGAGTCATGTAATTGACTTAAAAGATGTAATCTAGAGTCATCTATCTTTGCGATGCCACGAGACAAATCGTGCTTGCCGCCGCTCTGCACTTTTCCTCTGGTTGCCGCCTTAAACAAAGTGGTTTTACCACTTTGGGGTAGTCCTACAATTCCAACTTGCATATGTTATTTCTCGTTTTCTTCTGGAGTATTATCTACGTGCCTGTACTGTGCCTCAAGCACAGAGTCTTTTGGCTCTTTATCTTTGTTTCCACCTATGTGTTCTTTAATAACCTCAATTGGGCATGTGCATATAAAAAAGATTGGCGCCAAAACAAGGCAGATGATATCGTCAATTCTACCAAAAGGTAAAATAATATCTGGTATCAGGTCAATCGGTGAAAGAAAATATATTAATGCAATAGGTATTATTATTTTTGAACGTAATGAAACCCGCCGGTCTAAGAGAAGGCGAATTGTAAGTCTAGGTAACTTTGTATATGGAAGTAAGCGTAATATTGAAAACAATTATGGTTTTACCAAGTGTTCTTTTAGTCTAATATGGAACATTATACAAGTAAGGCATTCAGTGCACATAATCCTTAATTTAAATGAAAGTACATAGTTGATATATCTATTTTACGGTGATGACGAATTATCGATCTTGGAAGCGATGCAAGATCTTATACGAAATGTTGGAACTAATGATTTACGAGACCATAATGTTATTAGGCTAGATAAACAATCGATTACTCCAGAAAAATTAACTTCTTCAGTGTCATCTGTTCCATTTTTATCCGAAAGACGATTAATTATAGTCACCGATTTTTTTTCTAAAACTAAGAGTAAGCGTAATGCCGGTAAAGATTGGGGCAATTTACGGCAAATAGTGGAAACCATGCCTCCAACCAATGATTTATTGTTTAGAGAAACTCAAAATGCATATAAAAACAATGACCTGTTTAATCAAATTGCTGAGATGATTTCAGTCAGAGAATTCCCGATGCCACGCGGAGCAGCGATTAACAGATGGATTCAAGAGAGGGTAAAAGATAAAGGCGGTGATATAGATAACAGTGCGGTCGCTAGACTGGTATATGTTATAGGTTCCGATACGTGGGCGTTAGATTCCGAGATCGAAAAACTTGTCCTATATGCAGCAGATAGGGAGATAAATAGAAATGATATCGATCTCTTAACTACGGATAATCACCAAGATAGTATATTTAAAGCTGTCGATATGGCCCTGAATGGAAATCTAAATGCAATGGAATCTGTAAAAACAATATTAAACGGCTCAGAGTCTCCAGGGTATATTCTTGCCATGATTCATCGACAGGTGCGACTTCTAATTACAGCCAAGATGTTTCATGGCGAAGATGTGAACCGTAATGATTTATCGAGACAATTAAATCTTCGTGGTTACGCAATGGATAAGCTATTAGAGGAAGCTAAACGTCACAGTTTATCTAAGCTGAGGTCTGTTCATAGCTTGTTGGTGAAGACGGATGAGAAAATAAAGTTGGGTAAACTCAAAGACATGTTAGCTTTAGAAATGTTATTGGCTGAGCTGGTATTGCTTAATAATTAGTCTATTGATACCGATATAGGGTTATAACAAGCTACTTGATGGCCCTTGCCCATTTCATTATCTAGGGGCATCTCAGAGGTTCTGCATTTTGAAATTGCCCTTTGACATTTTTCAACTAACGGACACATGTCTGTATCGGTAGGCTCAGCGATTGATTCTGATCGCATGGTTTTAAGTTTTCTATTTTCCAGGGGACGTAAAAGGTGAAATGTATATGGGTGCATTGGGCGTTTAAATATTTCTTTGACCGGAGCCTGTTCAAGTTTGCGGCCCTTATAGATAACCATTACGGTGTCGGCCAGTTGAGCTAGAATCCCTGGGTCATTTGTCAGTAAAAGGGTTGAGATATCCGTTTTGGAAATTTTGTTTCTAAAATGATCTGATATTTGGGCCTGTGCAATAATATCTATGTTGCGCGTTATTTCATCTGCTATAAGTACTTTCGGCTGCAATATTGTCGACATTGCTAGCATCACTTTTTGACATGCCCCTGCACTAAGCTCTCGGGGTTGCATATCCATAACTTTAAGGGCGTTTTGTATTCCTATTTCATTTAAACTTTTTAAAGTCAATTCGTTAGATTCTTTGTAAGTTAGGTTAGTGTGAATTCGAACAACCTCTCTTATCTGATCTCCAATAGAATCAGAAGGATTAAGCATTGAGGAGGAATTTTCAAATGTCATGGAAATATCCTTTCCTCTGATAGATCGTATTTCAGCTCCTGAAAGACTTAACAGATTTTGTTTTGCTAGATAAATAGATCCTTTATCAATGTGGCCGTCCATACCAAGAAGCTGCATGATTGATAAACCGATAGTAGTTTTCCCAGATCCACTTTCACCAATAATTCCTAGTACTTCTCTCTTCGATAGAGATAGAGAAATGTTTTGAAGTGCTTTTAGTGTGCCTCCAGGCCTCTCAAAATGGATATGTAGATCTTTAACTGAAAGAATTTACTCTTTTGGCATTTAAATAATTTACACCTTTGCAACTTAATTAATTTATAAACTTACTTGATATGCTACGACTAAACTTTATTGACTAATTCGCAGCATGAAGCTATAATCGACTCGCAACGACTTCGCATTTATTACAAATATAACACGTATTTAATTGACAGTTTTGAACTGAAGTATTAACGAGGCTAGAAAAAATGGTATTGCGACCAGAACAATTTACAGAGAAAGCATTAGCAGTAATACAGAAATCACAGGAGATACTTGCAGGGTATATGCATGCTCAGTGGGATACAGAACATCTTTTGTTAGCAATGTTGGATGAAAAGGGCGGCGTGGCATATGATTTATTTGATGGACTAGGTGTTTCAATAGAGTCATTTAAATCATCGATAAAGCAAATACTGGAATCTGTTCCAGTGGTAAATAGGCCGGTAGCTCAGGTTTATATGACGCCTCGTATTGCAACAGTTATGGAAATCGCTAAGAAAGAAGCAGAAAGATTAAATGATGAATACATAAGTGTTGAACATTTATTACTTTCAGTGGTTAAGACTGAAGAAAACAATAACCAAGCTTTAGATAACCTTTTTAGCCAGGCAAACATCACTCTCGAAAAAGTTTATCAATCTTTGCAATCTATTAGAGGAAGCCACAGAGTTACGGATCAGAGAGCTGAATCGAGATATAGGTCTCTAGAGAAATTTAGTGTTGATTTAACGGACTTAGCTCGTCGGGGAAAACTTGATCCCGTTATAGGCCGTGATGAAGAAATAACTCGGGCTATGCAAACATTAATACGTCGAACGAAAAACAATCCGGTGCTTATAGGAGCCGCAGGAGTTGGTAAGACAGCTGTTGCTGAAGGATTAGCCCAAAGAATCGTTACTGGAGATGTACCAGAAGAGTTAAAAGACAGGCGTGTACTTGCCCTCGAAATGGGATCGATGGTTGCAGGAAGTAAATTCAGAGGCGAATTTGAGGATAGGCTAAAGGCAGTACTTGATGAAATTCGTGAAGCACGCGGGGAAATCATTTTATTTATTGATGAGATCCATACCGTTGTAGGGGCGGGAGCAGCAGATGGAGCGATTGATGCTAGTAACATGATGAAACCTGCTTTAGCACGAGGTGAACTTCAGTGCATGGGCGCTACTACCGAGACGGAATACCGTAAATATATTGAAAAAGATGCAGCACTGGAACGACGATTCCAAGCGATATTGGTAGAAGAGCCTGATAGAGAAACTGCTGTTGAAATGTTGTATGCGTTAAGGCCAAAGTATGAAGCACACCATAAGGTTTCTGTTAGCGATGAAGCAGTTAATGCTGCGGTTAAGTTAAGTCAGAGGTATATCACTGAACGTAACTTACCTGACAAAGCCGTAGATTTAATCGATGAAGCCGCGAGCAAGCTTAGAATTGAATCTCAGGCACTGGCTCCAAGTTTAAAAGAAACTGAAAATCAGCTTCGTAGATTGGAACACGAGGAGCAGGCATCTGCACAAAGAGGAGAATACCAAACGGCAGCCGAACTCAGGGCTGAACGACTTCGACTAGAAGATGAGTATAAAAGTAAAAAAAGTAAATCAATGCCTACAATTGATGGCGATATGGTAGTGACTGCTGACCAAATCGGAAGTTTGATCTCTAGCTGGACGGGCATACCGGTACATCGGCTTTTGGAAGCCGAAAGCGAAAGATTACTGCATATGGAAGACCGTTTGCATAATCGCGTAATTGGTCAAGATAAAGCGGTGTCTGCAGTATCGGATGCTATCAGGAGAGCAAGGTCCGGATTGAGTGATCCTGATAGACCAATTGGTAGTTTTATTTTTCTTGGCCCAACCGGCGTTGGAAAAACGGAGTTAGCCAGAGCTTTGACACAGTACCTTTTTGATGATGAACAGAATCTAGTTCGTTTAGACATGTCTGAGTACATGGAAAAACATTCAGTATCTAGATTGATTGGAGCCCCACCTGGGTATGTTGGCTTCGATGAAGGAGGACAACTAACTGAGGCAATTAGAAAACGCCCCTTTAGGGTTGTGCTTTTTGACGAAATTGAAAAAGCTCATCCAGACGTATTTAATATACTTTTACAGATATTGGAAGATGGCCGTTTAACTGACAGCCATGGGCGTAGCGTGGATTTCAGGAACACCCTTGTAATTCTAACGAGTAATCTTGGTACTGCCGAGGCAGGTAAAGAGTCAGTTGGGTTCGTTGCACAAAATGAATCAAAGCGTGAACCCGAACGAAGACTTAATGCTATAAATGAAGCCCTAAAAGGAAAGTTTAGACCTGAATTTCTTAACAGAATCGATGATGTGATTGTTTTTGATGCATTAACTACAGATGAGATCGGACAGATTGTTGATCTAATGGTAGCCGACGTTTCTAACAGGTTAGACGAGCATGGGATAAGTATTAAATTGACTAAGACTTCTCGAGAATGGTTTGTAAACCATGGGTTTGATTCGGTATATGGAGCGAGACCTTTGAGGCGCGCCATACAGAAGAATTTAGAAAATGAGCTGTCTAAACAGATTTTGTCAGGCGAATTAAGTGAAGGCGATTCAGTTACCGTAAATGTGAGCGATGGCAAGCTTAAGTTCCGGAAGTCAAAGACTACTGCGAAGGTTCAATAACTATTCTAATTTAAAGAAAATTACCTTTTAAAAATTAATAGTTATGTGTTTCTGTTGCTTATTGAAATAGAATGACCACTGATCAAGTTTTAAGGCCATAGTTATTTAATGAAAACTTTATCTTGGGACGGCGCAAGCAAATTTTTAAGTCGGGTTTACTTAAGTAGTACTTTCACAAGTAACCGATATGTCCAAGTTGCGTTTTTATTGCTTGGCGTTGGCATGGTTATTGGCGCGTATTTTTTAAAAGATGTCGCGATTGGTTTGAGTACATTTGGCTACCCAGGCGTATTTTTCCTTAGCTTGCTTGGCAGCGCTTCTATGATCCTTCCAGTTCCAGGGCTAATTTCGCTATGTACAGTTAGTGCGATACTAAACCCGTTTACGTTGGGATTATTGGCGGCTATCGGCGAAACAATTGGAGAAGTTACTGGATACGCTGTTGGATTTGGAGGTAAAGGTCTTTTAGATAAAAGCAGAGTATATCAACGGGTTAAGTATTGGATGGAGAAAAGAGGAGCATTGGTAATATTCATCGTATCAATCATTCCAAATCCTTTATTTGATATAGTCGGCATCGCCGCTGGTGCAACAAAATACCCTGTAAAAAAGTTTTTCTTGATAGTATTTGTCGGAAAGATTCTTAAAGGATTAATAGTCGCATATTCTTGCTACTATGGTATTCAAGCTTTGCCTTGGGTAGACTAATATCTGATGGTATAATTTTCGTTCATCATAATGAACCTAAATCATTATTAATTTGCATTTATTCCGCAGTAGCTCAGTGGTAGAGCAGTCGACTGTTAATCGACCGGTCGTAGGTTCGAATCCTACCTGCGGAGCCAGTATTAATCTTCATACCGTTTCAGGAACCCTTGTAATTTAAGGTTTTGTAGACTGGCCTTCGTCTAATTTTCTTAATTCACGCAATAATGTGTGCTTTATTTCAGCCTTAGTGTTTTCTAGAGAAATAAATATTACATGCTCGACTTCAGGGTGTCTTAAAAGACGAGATTCAATGGATTTTTTTAGCTCATCACGAAACTCCCCACTTAACCTATATTCAATGACTGCATTAGAATCTGGAATATAAAAATTAGCAACAGAGTTGTCACGGAACCTAAACTCTCTGGCATATTTGATACCTAGATCACTTAGAGAATCTTCTATTGGCTTTCCTGATAAGTTCTCATAAAAACTTGCAAATCTTGTCCTCCAGCGGTCTAATGTAGGTCTGCTTATTCCCAATTTTTTAGCAGTGTTACCAACCCCGAATTCCTCAATTAATTTTGGAATTGCTATCCAAAGCGGACCAAATTTCTCTTCAGCTATTTGAATTTTGGTTTTAATTCTTTCTTCTTGGACAGGTGCTTTACTTGCCTCCTTAATTAACGCCGCACAACTGGGGCAACCAATGTCATTTGTCACTCTGCTTCTCGGCGAGGCTTGCCATACATGATCTTTATTGCTCGCGCATTTCCACCAAATCTTTTGGTTTGTGGTGGCTGATATCTGTGGTGGCAAAAGGTTATTTTTGATCGGGTTCCATTCTCTAGTAAGTCTAGGATAACTGACTATTGTTGATGTATCACCATCAGAAGTTTTAAACAATTTAGAGCTTAAGTTTTGCCATCCGCCGTAATTTTCAGGCAACCATTTAGTTCTATGACTTTTTGCTCTTGATAAAGCTGTCATATATATCTCTTTTGGACTGAAGTAATGCATGTCTGGTTCCAAAGATATTTCACCACTCCGTACTTTTTTATATCCGAAAATCGTTTTTAGTGTCTTAAGACGTTTACGCGGTAAATTCATCTCGGATTCCTGCCTGTAAAATTCAAATTCGCTATCTTCTTCTGTAACACCAAAAGCAATCTTAGCTGCTTCCCCATGAAAAGCTACATCGTCTTTACTTAATAGCTCATCAATTATTAGATGATGCCAACCAGCAAAGATAGTGGATCTTTTCGTGTCAAAATCAGGAAACTTAACTCTGTGTTGGAGTTCTTTCGGAGGGATTAACACATGGGTATAGGCTTTATCAACTTCTGCAGCTTTATCAAACCAAGCCTTGATATAAGATACGAAGCTTGAAAAAGCTAGTACTATCGCAATTTGGGATTCAGTATCTAATATACTGTTCATATGAATATATGCTTTTTCGTTTTGTCTAAACATACGGATGTGAGACTCTAGTTCCTCCGGAACTTCATAAGGTGAAGAGCTTTTAAAGGATATGTTTCTGAGTGAATAGGTATCTATCGGTGTTGTAAAGTCCATACCGTTTAAAATTGCTTTGCAGTAATCCAATACGGATGATTTGTTTTTCTGCTTAGCTTGTCTAGAAAAATCATGTTCTATTACAGCATTGGCAAATCTTGAAAATAGCCATCTACTCTCCCCAACCAACCCTCTATGTTGCTTTTTCTGTTTTGGTTTAGCTAAATCCCAATCGACTCCAATGGACTGTAGGATATCTTGCCGTTTAGGCGATAGAGTTCCTTCGAGATGGGCTGTTCTTTGATTATCTAACCATAATCCAATTTTGATATCATCAAATTCAGTTTTTATGTCAGGTGTACCTGTATTAAAGTCAGTATTTCGCCATGCATTGTACGCTTTAAAATGCTCCCACCAGATCTCCTCGCTAGTTAATGACTCAAGATCCAATTTATTTAATGGGGACGGTAAATCAAATCGCCATAATCCCGTGCCTGGCTCGATTACGGAGTCAGTTGTGTTGCTATTTTTGGCTTTAGCTTTGTATTTAAAATCCCAATCCAAATCTTCAGAAGCACTCATAAAGTCAACTAGCTTAGGTATTCCTGCGTTTTTAAAACGACGCCATGGTTTTTTTGGAGGCCCAATTTGTCCGCTTATACTATTGTCTATTCTTAGCCACGATCTTAGTCGACCCTGTTGGGTTCTTTGTGTGTCATATGTAGCTAGATCCAATAACCCGCTAGCATCTAGGAAGTCATGTATTAATGTTTGGGCTCTCAATTTGAAGGAGGTTATGGCAAACTGCTCTCCGTAAAACACAGAAGTTTGACCCCAATTTTTTTTGGCATCGTCCATAGCAGAGCTCATCCATAAAGCAAACGATTCATAACTTTCCCCAGAAACATCTTTAGGGTCTATACCGCTATCCTCTAAGGCTTTGTCTTTTCTGAATTCTTCCGTCCTCTGTTCAATTTCAGCTATATCAATCCCTATTTTTTTCAACAAACTTTTGTGCTTATCATCCAACAAGTGATAATAACTAAGACCTGTGCCCCAGTGTTTTAACCATTCCACATCTGCTTTATTCCGGGTGTACTCAGGATCAGCTAAATAGTTAGCATGGACCGCAGCCTCCACAGTCAAAAAATTACTCGGCAAAAGTCTAGGCAAACTAACATATGAATAGTGGAAATTTTCATCAACTAAAATTTCGTTCCAAAAATGACGAATCTTTGTTGTAGACATTAATAAAACAAGTAATTCGTAAACCGCGAAAGGCAGGCTATTTTCAGGATCCTTGATCGTCTTCCCTGCATCATCGTTGCCTTTGTGTCCCCAATCTAGAAGTCGCCGAAGAACACTTTCATTAGATTCGCTGCTGTACTTACGTTGATTATTAAGGAGTTCATGAAATTCCTGAGAGATAGATATTGTTGTACGTTTTGACGATTTAGGTCTATTGGATTTATTCATATGAGATTTGTTGTTAATAAGTTTTTCAATAATCAGATAAAGGTTACTACATATATATGCATGTTTAAATGTGTAAAAAGTGTAACACAAGTACACTTAGATGCATACATAAAACAACTCACATTTGACATGCTAGGTGTAATGCATATAAAATATAATGCATAAACAGAAGTAACAAAGCGTTACAACAAGTGACGCGACTTCTGGTAAGGAGTAGCAAATGCAAATCGTCGACCCAGGTAAGTTTCTGATGTTCTTCGTGTTCTTAGGCATTCTTCCCTCATGCATGGGCTACTAATAATTAAGTCTTAATAAGGAGACGCAATATGACAAATGAATATTTAACAAAATGGCAACGACTTTCTGAGCGGGACAAAACTGATTTTGTAATTTCCTGCGTCAAAGAGGAAGACACAGAAGTTGTAAAGAAAAAGTTTCTGGAGATGGGTTTCAAAGAGAAAGTTTTAAATGACGAACCGGGTAATGCAGGGCTAATCGATATGTTGGCCGATGATCCAGTTGCTGCTTTTGTAGACCAGTTTGCAAATGGCATTGAAGCTTTATGTGAGTATGAATTTCAGCGTAATGGGTGGGACGATGTGCAGACTATTAACGAAAATATTCGGCTTTTGCACAACAGTGGAAAAATATCTGCGATAAATCTTCCCCAGGTGTCGAAACACTTTTTGATTGGTGAAGATATACCTACCGGAGAGGCCTTTAATAAATCTTTAAATAAAAAGCTGAGACTAATCAGGACCGATTATGACAATATGTCGATTTTTGACAACGGTATCGGCATAGACCCAGCTGACGCAAATGACACAATTGGCTCATATCATAACTCCGGTAAACCTAAAATAGAGTGTTTCCAAGGGAAATTTGGGCACGGAAGCAAAGCTACTTTAAGGCATTGCGACATGCAATTTCACATTTTTCGGAAACATCCAATGAGCGCAGTAGAAGAGGCGAACAATCAATTTGGAATGATGCTCATATACAAAGTGGATACAGATGATCGACTAGCAGCATATTACGTAAAAGCGATTGACTCCGATGGCTCAGTACCTAGTTTTAAAGCTGCGCTTGGTTTGCCAATTCTTCCCAAGGGGAACGGTGCGAGTAAAGAGCAGGGAAAGGGAGATCCTTATGGATACTCAATGCATGCAGGTTTATATACTAAATATTATGCTTATAAACTTGGCAATCTTAGAAGCACACTTATGGCAGAAGCCCGTAAACATTTTTCAGCATGGATGCCTGGGATGGAGGTGCCTATAACGGTTCAAGACAGAAGTAAGGATTGGGGATCTAATAGTCCAGACGGCACTTTAGTCGGGCTATTAAAAAGGTTAAAGGCTAATGAAAATCACATGGAAATTCCGCCATTTTCGCAGTCAATTAAGATAGATAGCACTACTCTAAATCAGGAAACCTTTTTACTGAAAGATGACGACGACCGTTTGTTTACAAAAAAATATGCTCCGACGATGAAGTATGGACTGTTTTTAGTTGGGGATGGCCAAACCCACCATCTAAAAGAGCAAGAGTTTTTCCATCGGAAATTCAAAGACCAGTTCACCTATATTTGGAGAGACTTAATGGTTTTTGTGCACTTAGACAATTTAAGTCCAAAACAACTGAGGCTGATAATTGACCCTTCAAGGCAGAGAGCTGTTGAGACCTCAGCTATAACTAAGGAATTATATACTCAGATTATTGGAAATCTGAGTAACGATAAAGAATTAAAAGCTGAAAATCATCGAAGAGGTATGGAGAAAAGGAACAAGGTTGGTAAAGATGGAAACCCAAAATCAACTGAAACTCTTCGTGCTCAAGTTTTTAAATCTTACCCTGAACTATTGTCCGACATGCCAGTCAAAACAGGTGATGCGGTGATCGACAAAGATTTTTTTAAGCCAATAAACCCTACAAAAGACTATCCAGATTATTTTGAGCTAGAGCAACCCAAGAAATTTCCCAAAGATGTCTATAAAGACCAAAATTATAGCCGGGTTAGATGTTTTAGTAATGCAAAAAGTGATTACTTTAAAAGCGGCCGAGGAAATTATGAATTTGCGATTAATGGGAAGACTAAATCTGATCCGAGCGAATATATAACACTTGATATTTCAAGAGGGGGACTAGTTCATTTAAAACTGTCACATGAACAAAATAATACACCAGGGAAGGAGGTTAATTACGTTTTGAAAGTTTGGGATGATTATGAAGGTAGAAACTTCGATGATTATGGTTTCAAGGATAAACCTTTTGTAATCGACATGACATTTAAGCACCTTGATTCAAATAAAAAGGAGACTAAAACACCTGATAAGCCTAGTGAACCAGATATCCTAATACAAGAAGTAGGAGGACAAATAAAAGGTAAAGCTACTCCTGTCCTGAGATGGGTAACTTCCGAAGATAAAATAGTCGAGTTTAATAAGAAACAAATGGTTGACTACCATCGATTGGAAAATACAGAAATTATTTATCTCAACGCTGAAAATGAGACCTACCAAAAAGCCATTTTTGACTGCAAAGGAAATAAGACAAAACAGGATAAAGTAAATGAAACGTTTGAAATAGTTATGACAGCATGCGTTCTTGGCGAGAAGCGTGCTCGATTCCTAGACGATCAACATGGAATGCATAGAAGCTGGCCAGACCGCAGCATAAGTTGGCCTCTCTTTTTGGGCCCCATTGATTATTATTTTACCTTTTGTAATGAATATTCTGACCTTAACCCAAATGGCGAAAATCGGAAAGCTGCTTGATTAGTAAACGATTACTCATCTCCTTTCATCATTCCTGGTGATTTTTTACTCCGTCACCAGGGATGGTTTATTTAAGATTAATTTAGTGCGGAAAATAGAGTGAAATATGTCAGATAAAACATCAGAAGAAGATTTCGATAAGTTGCCTGAAGAGCGAAAAGGTCTAGAATTAACGAGAAACGAAGCAATATGGCTTGAGGATCATTTAAGTTTACTTGTTGGGGGCCCCGGAGAGCTATTTGAATTCCTTAACTCGAGACCTCTTATGCCAACATATCCAAAGCCTGCGATTCCAGCCTCTATGGAACTAATAAAGCAAATAGGATATGCGTTTAATTATACTCATGATCCAGCTAACAACAGCTCCACATGTAAGATATTAATAACTGAGTCTGACTTAATAATTTTAAGAGAAATTACCCATAGTTCAGCATATTATGATGATGAACCTGTCGGACTACAGCTTAAGAAGAAAATACTCAACCTACTGTTTGCGGAGCATTATCAAACAGAAAACATCTTCAGGCAGACTATTGCTCATTTTGACGAGCCCGATGGATTAGATGAGCTTAATAGTTTGTCCCATCATTAGTATTTGTCTGGGCTTACACTGTAAATAAGGCCCCTTATAACCAGACGCATTTTTAGTTACAATTTATAACTTGTACACTCGTCTGATATAAGGATTTAATTATTTTAAGATATTTTAGCTACACTTTAGCTACACTTAGCATTCTTTTTGTGCTTGCATGTTCAGGGTCAACTCCGACTAGCGAGCCTAAGGTTGAATCTCAGACGGAAGTTTCTGAGTCAAATAATGCTCAGCAAGATCCCACCAGCGATACGACTGATATTTCAGGAACAGAGACCGAAGCTCAGTCTGCAAACACTGACGTTGTCGATACCAACGTTGTTGAGGAATCACAGGCTATTGACCAGGCAGAGATGGGAGTTTCTGATCCAGTTCCAGATCAGAAAGACGATATGGCCTTAGCCCAGCAAAGGTACCCTTTTGATTTAACACAGCAGCTACTCACAGATCTTAGAGCTTGGCCACAGGGATTTGATACGTGTTTAAGCCGATCAGGATTAGATATGAACTCCTTGCGAGGTGAGAGATCTTTTCCGATTCCTATGCATGATGCAGCAGCTATGTGTCTTTTGACACTTGATATTGATCCAAGTTCTTTAATGTTTTCAGAATCAATCAGCAGTGGTCCTGAATCGGATGGTCCACCAGATGATGATCGTCGATCAGAAAGTGACGAAAGAGATAGACCTTCGGAAGAAATGGATCGTGAATCTGAAGACCTAAATATAGATCAACGCCAGGACGATATAGCTTTGGCGGTTCAAATGTATCCGACAGGTTTAACTCATGACGTTTTGACGAGACGTATTCCTTGGCCGCCAGGCTTTGATATCTGTTTAAGTCATTCAATTGATATGGATTTGTTAAGAAATCCGGACGCAATTACTGGCAACATGCACGACGAAACAGCATTGTGTCTATTGGCACTAGGCGCTGAAGCAGAAATTCTTTTGTCATCTGCCTCAGGAGGTGACCAACATGGGTCGCCCGAAGGAGGTGACCAACATGGGTCGCCCGAAGGAGGAGATGTACAGTCGAACGAAGGAGGAGAGGTACAGTCGAACGATGACCCGCAAAACAATCAGGCTGGATATTATGACTTGACTGTGAAACAGAACTCCTCGACTTATATAAAGGCGGAGCCATCATCAGAAACATCATTTACCTCCGGGCAGGATGCGTCGTTATGGTTGTCTGGGCATGGTTTTAATAAATCTGGTGGACCATCTCTCTTTAATCGACCAGTTTCAATAGCGTCTGACGGTAAGCGCTTAGCGGTAACGGACAGAAACAATAACCGAGTTTTAATATGGACTTCTATTCCATCAAGTAACGTGGCACCAGACTTAGTTTTAGGTCAGGACAATTTTGAAACTCAGTTAGAGGGTAAAGGGCTGGATGGCTTAGACTTCCCCGGACAAGTAACTATGTCTCCAGACGGTAAAGTTTTAGTAGCAGATTCCAATAATAATCGAATCCTTGTCTGGACTAGTTTCCCGTCGGTATCAGGGCAAGCAGCAAACTTCGCTATTAATCTTGATTCACTCATAGGAACACAAAGTGCATGGCCTTGGGGAGTTTGGACTAATGGGGAAAAGGTAGTGATAGCTGTTACCGGAGGTGGGGATAATGGCAGCAAGCTTATTATTTGGAATTCATTCCCTTCATCAGGTTCTGTTCAGCCGGACCTACACATTAAATATGCTGGAATGGGGACGCCAAGAATGATTGTATCAAACGGGGAGTACATTCTGACTGGTGACGAAAATGGCAAGACAGAATGTAGAGACGGGTCCGGTACCCATATATGGGCTAGTTGGCCTACAAAAACTAATCAAGCTCCTGATGCTTGTCTATTCGGGTGGGTTGGAGGAACGATTGTAGGTGATACTTTAATTGCTATACAGCAAGGAGGCGAAAGCCTGGCTTTTTGGGATCAGCTTCCGAGCACGACTGAAGAGGCTTCAATCAATAAGCGTGAAGCTTTGCCAGGGTTAGGCCACAAATGGCAAGGCGGTGATGGAAACGATGCGGAATATGTTGATGGAAAGCTGTTTATAGTTGAATATAATGGAGGAAGGGTATCCGTCTACGATGAACTACCAGACGGCCCTGACCAGAGTCCTGATTGGTCATTAGGATCCACTTCACCTGATGTAAACCCATACTACGAAAACTGGCTTATCCAAAATGGTGTGCCTGGTTCAAATGGAACACGTTTGTTTATATCGTCTGACTTTGATAGGTCTCTATCGGTGTGGAATAAAATACCAGGAGAATCTGGGGTAGTGCCAGATCTGTTTTATCGGAGATTTGAAAATGCGCCATGGGATATTTCTGTGTATGAGGACACAGTATTTTTAGCTGGTAAAAAAGGAATATATGGCTGGGAAAACTTCGATGGAACAGGTGCCTTGCCAGAAATCGAGATTAACAACAATATTGGTTCTATATCGTTATCCGAGCTGAGGGGAGTGGCTTATAACGGGGATTACTTCGCTCTCTCCAGTGAAAAAGATAATAAGGTTTGGGTTTGGGAAGGAATTCCTGGTGAAAATGATGAACCTAAATACGAGTTAGAAGTTCCAGAAGGACCAGGTCGTTTAGATGCAGATAATGAATGGCTGGTTATAGCTGGCTATCCTGCGGATAGATTCAGTGTAAAAGCAATTAGGTTTGATGAGCTAGCTACGGGTAATTTAAGAAATATTCCTGGAAATACTGCATTTCCACAAAGCGCAGCTTTAACTGATATAGGATTTTTTATCACTCAACAGGGCGATAATAAAGTTTTGGGATGGGATTCGATAGAGGATGCATTGGCAGGACAGAATCCAACTGTGACTTTAGGTGATGGCCAGGGAACCAAAGATGCTAATTCAATAAAAATGGCTAATGCTGTTGATTGGGATGGCTCACACTTATGGGTTGGCGAATTTAAGTTTTCCACTCGTATGCTAGCTTTTAAACCAACGAATTAATTCAACTGTTATATTCATTAGTAAATGGGATGTAAATTCCTGTTTCACGCAGAATAATCATCATATTATGTGATTTTTATTATTAATTAATAATAGGTTTATTAGTTCGTTGGAACTGATAACATTTTCTAAAATAAGTTTGGAAAGTAATCTTAATGATATGTCAAAAATGTAATAATCCACTCGCTGATGAAGCTAAATTTTGCGGAATATGTGGGTCGGTAGTTCAGCGACCACCATTAGAAACAATTGTATCTGGGGAAACTTCTCCACAATTTGAATCTGAGTCGTTGCCGATGGTCAGTTTTCTAGAAGCAATAAAAAAGGGATTCAACAATTATTCAGTTTTTAGTGGTAGAGCGACTCGTGCAGAGTTTTGGTGGTGGCAACTTTTTAATGTTGTTACACAGATTGTTACTTCCATTGTTGACTCAGCTGTTGGGTTATCAGGCATATTATGGGCGATATCTTTCCTCGTACTTGTTTGGCCATCAATTTCTCTAGCCACCAGGCGGCTTCACGATATTAATAAAAGTGGCTGGTGGCAACTAGCTTGGCTAGCACCGGTTGTGATAGGGATAATTATAGCGCTTATATCCTGGATTGCTGATTTACATAATTGGGGATTTTACGGCACTGCGATAGCTATCTTAATAGTGGGAACATTAGTTGTTATGATTTTATTAATCTATTGGTATATCAGGCAAGGAGATGATGGGTTGAACAAATATGGGCAAGATCCCAGTAAAGTCGATTAAACAGACTCAAGTTAATTACTGGTTTTTAAATCGCTGAGATATTCTTTTCTAAATTTCGCTAATTTTGGCGATATAATTCCCTGACAATAAGGCTGATATTTATTATTTTGATAGTAATTCTGGTGGTAATCTTCAGCAACGTAAAATACATCTAATGGTTTTATTTCAGTTACTATTGGATTTCCCCAAATATCACTTTTATCTAAATCTTTAATTACTGCTTCACTAGTATTTTGTTGTTCTTTTGAATGATGGAAAATAACCGATCTATATGAAGAACCGATGTCGTATCCTTGCCTATTTAATGTGGTTGGATCATGAATGGCAAAAAATATTCGAAGAATCTTGTCATATGAAATTAGCTCTGCGTTGAAAGTTATTTGAGCAACCTCAGCGTGTCCCGTGGTTTCTGAACATACTTGCTCATAAGTTGGGTTTTTGAGACTTCCTCCGGAATAACCAGAAACCACTTTGCAGATTCCCTTTACCTGCTCATAAACTGCTTCCAGACACCAGAAGCAACCGCCTCCCAGAGTCGCTGATTCTATTTTTTTATTTTCCATTTTTAACCTTCTTCACAGATTGAATCTATGTCCTGTTTTTGGTTAACCATTGATTCCAATGCCAGTTTAAAGCTTTAGGATGTGGTTTTCGTGGCAGGTGAGATAGCTTTTGAGTAATTATATTTAATTCATTTTTGCCCGGTCCACTATTGCTGCATGTAATTTCGTAAGTTGAAGGATTAATACTGAATAACCCTGCTTTGAAAGCCTTATGGTGAAGATGGCAAAGCAGCAATCCATTTCTAACATCATCTGATCCAAGTTTACTTATTGGTCTTATATGAGTCGCAGTCAATAGCTCAGTAACCTGCATGTTACATAACATGCAGGCCTTCTTGTACCGTCTAAATATTTTGAAGCGAAATTTACGTTCCCTAGCATTTTTAGATTTCGTAGTAAGGCATCTATTTGATGAAGTAAGTGTGAATGGATAATCATCGTTATCGACCCCATTGGGTATTTCTTTAGGAGCCTCTAATCCAAAGCTAATCAGGAATAATTTTGAGGTATCGTCCCAAGCTTCAATCCAGCCTAAAAAAACATCCCTTTTTTTTGAATTAGATGTTGGCTTTATTACAACGAAAATTGGAAGTTTTAGTAATGCCGCGGTTTTGGTGGCCTGAATCCGTGATTGATCATACTCTGACGGCCGTTTTGATTGAGGATACTCATATATCACTCCGTCGGTATCGAAATCATTTTCGTAAGACTTTCCCGTTACTAAAGCGGATACTGTTACACCTGTACCGTCGTCTGTCATGGTTTTAGTGCGACTCTTATCCAACCAAAAACCGGCTGCTCCGGCGTAAATACCGAATTTCCTGAGATCTTCAGGGCTAACCGACTTTGGCATTTTATCTCCGGGAATGTTTTTAAAAACATCAAGCCGATACTGAAGTTCGTGTGTTGCATTGGCGATAAGCGCCATCTGTTTCATATTCATCTCAACCAAACTGACCTCTATAACAGAAGCATAAATTGATGCTCATTATAGTGAAATTGAACTAAATTAGGAAACAGATTTTAGTTCACAAGCCCAGGCTTGATTTTTTTCGTACCAATTCACCAAGGATTTGATTCCATCTTCGAAGCTAACCTCAGGAGCCCAATCAAGCATTTCACGTGCTTTTGAATTGTTGGCCCAAGTCTCTTTTACATCAGTAGGGTGAGCAGGCTCATTAGTAATTTCAGCCTTCTTTCCAATAATTGATTCAATGATTTTTATTGCGTCTAATAACATTATTGGTAAGCCTGAACCTAAATTTATTGTCTCAAAATTAAGCTGTTTTAAAGATGCGATTGTGCCTCTAGCAATATCATCAACATACGTGAAATCTCTTGTTTGCGTCCCGTCCCCATAAACAGTAATTGGCCAGCCCTCGAATATTTTCTGCACAAACCTAAAAAGACTCATGTCTGGACGACCTGCAGGACCGTAGACCGTAAAGTATCTAAGTACCGAGACGTCTATTCCATATAAATGGTGAAAAGTGTATGCGCATACTTCAGCAGCTTTTTTTGAAGCAGCATATGGCGATATAGGGCTGTCAGTTCTTAATTCTTCTGATAGTCGATTATCACTAGATAATAAAGAAGTCCCGTCTCCATATATACTAGAGGTAGAGGCGAGTACGAATTTTTTTATATTTAAATTCTTACAGAGCTCTAGCATATTTAATGTGCCGTTTAAATTGACTGAGTAATAGTCCCGTGGATCTAATATGGACTGGCGGACTCCAGCTCTGGCAGCGAGGTGTATTAATGCTTCAAAACTATTAGAGTCTGATTGTTTACTTAATACTGCGCTCAGTTGATCTGCTTGAGTGATGTCTTTTTCATAAAATTTAAAACCGGAATGTTTCCTAAGTTGAGAAAGTCGCCATAATTTAATCCGATTATCATAAGCTTGATTTAGGTCGTCAATTCCAACAACATTAACTCCATTGGAAATAAGCAATTCGGTTACACGCCAACCGATCATTCCTGCACAACCTGTTACTAGATATGTTTTCATAAAGCCTCTTTTATGGTCCATGCGGATTGGTCTAATGTTTGTAAAGAACCTTTGTTGATGGATTTTAAAGCTGCAATCGCGCAAGCTGTGGCTCTCACGCCATCCGAGGCGTTGGGGTGGGCTCGAGATCCAGTGCTTATAGATTTTTGAAAAGCTCTAAGTTGTTCTTTATATCCCTTGCCGTTTAACTTTAAATTTTTATTCCTTTTGCCTTCTTTACTAACCGTCACTTTTTTGAAATTATCGATCACTAATGTTGTACTGCCCATTAATAGTTCTATGCTTTCTTTTGGGACGTCGGGAGACCCCATCATTGAATATACCAGTGTGCCTAAGCTTCCATCTGTATATGAGAGCGTAATGTTGAAACTATTCGAGTTAGTGTTGGATTGGGTTGCGAATACGCTTGTCGGTTCTTTATCTATAACCCAAGTCATCCAATCTAAGAAATGTATTGCTTCTCCAAGTAATCTCCCTCCTCCAATTTCCTCATCATTGATCCAATGATTTTTTGGCATTGAGTCACCACGCACTCGATAAATTATCTGCTTCGCACCTTGAGTTTCTTTTGAAATAGTTGATGCATACATTGATGCGGGAGCAAACCTTCGATTAAACCCTAACATCAACTGAGTATCCGACTTCAAGGAGGCATTAAGAACTTTTTGAGCATCCTTTAAAGTTAGCGCAATCGGTTTTTCAAGAAAGACATGTTTTCCAGAATTAATTGATTTTATCGCCAAGTTGGCATGGGTGTCATGGGGTGTGTTTATCCAAATTGCTTGTATGGATTCGTCTTTTAGCAAAGTTTCGCTATCAGTAGTCGCATAGCTTGCATCGAAAATTCGAGCCGCATGTTCTGCAGTATGGCCAGTCCGATTTGATACGCCTATTAATTGAAAGTTATTATTGGCACGGATATTGGGTAAAGTAATGGCTTTCGCGAACTCACCTGTTCCGATTACTGCAGCCCCGATTACACTAGAATCCAATGGTTTTAATGGTTTTATATCTAATCGCGTAGAGATGTTAGGCTTTTTAGAAGAATCACCATAATTTATTAATACAGCTACTGTTGAATCTTGTGTAGATAGAAGTTCATATGCTTTATCTATCTGATCTACAGTTATTTCATTAGTAATAATAGACTCGATATTTAGTGATCCATTGGCCATTAGCTTAAGGCAGGAGTCAACATTTCGCGCTTCAGTCCATCTAACATACTGACTTGGATAATCATGCCCCCTTTCCTCGTATTCGAAGTCATATCTTCCGGGGCCGGTCGATCTAGACATTATAAGATCGAGTTCTTTTCGGTACATAACGTTACGGTCAATGTCTAATTTTACATCTCCCACCACGACTATTTTCCCGCCTTCCCTGCAAAGCTCTGATCCGAGCATTACTGGTGCACTGGTCTCGGATGCTGCAGTGATTACCGAGACATCTACACCTAATCCGTCAGTGTGAGACTCGATTGCTGCCTTGATCCCTTCATCACCTGCAATTGAATTAAGCGCCCCCATTTTCATGGCAAGCTTCCTTCGGTTTGCGCTTGGATCAATGCCTATTACCCGACATCCACTAAGACTTAAGATTTGACAGGTTAAGAGTCCTACTAATCCTAAACCGATGACTGCTGCTGTTTCCCCGATAGAAATTTGACATTTGCGCGTGGCCTGAGTAGCTATCGCAGCAATAGGCGCAAAAGCAGCATTTTGTAAACTCGCTCCTTCAGGTACTTGGACAGCCAAATTTTCAGGCACACATATTACGTCAGCGTGGTATGCATATTCAGAACCTATACATGCGACCTTATCTCCAACTTTTATTTTTGAAACATTATCACCAACTTCTAAAACAGTGCCGGATGCACTATATCCAAGAGCAGTCCAGCGAGTAAGGTTGTCTTTTATGAATTCTACTGTTCGAACAGGTCCATTCTCCATGACCTGAACGGCTAGCTTACCTATTAATTCTGGTTTTGATATAGCCTTAGAAACAAGCCCTGAACTATGATGTTTTATGGTGGCTACTTCAGTGCCAGAGCTAATTACAGAATATTCTGTTTTAACTAAAACTTTACCTGGTTCAACTGTTGGGGCTGGGATTTCAGCCACAGTCAATTTCCCCTGCTTATTTATAAGTACCTGTCTCACTATTTTAGTAATCCCTGTTTTGCTTTATTCTTTTCATATTACGCCTGCCAATTATTATTTTCTTTTAAACCGAAAGCTTTGTATTCGAATCCAGACTTTTGAACCTCATCAAGTTTAAATACGCTTCTTCCATCTATAATTAACGGGGTTTCCATTTTAGTTTTTAATTGCTCTAGATTGGTTTCAAAGTACTCAGGCCACTCAGTAAGAATTATAAGTGCATCACATTTCATGACACTTGCGTACTTGTCATCAAAAAAGTTTACATTTGCATTTTGGTCAAATGCTTTTTTAAACTGATTTGTCGCTTGTGGATCATGGCAATTAACGATAGCTTTTTCTTCAATCAACCTACTTACCACTTCCAAACTAGGGGCATTTCTTACGTCATCCGTATTGGGTTTAAAGGCCAGCCCCCATACTGCAATTTTCTTATCTTCTAGATTTTTTATCGAAGATTTTAATTTCGTTATTATTTGCTGTGGCCGTAGCCGATTAATAGATTCGACCTCCTTTAGTAAACCGTTATTGACTTTATGTTGGTCAAAAATATCAATAAATGCGCTAACATCTTTTGGGAGGCAACTGCCACCATATCCTACTCCTGGGTTGATAAATGCTTTCCCTATTCTTGAATCCTGACCGATTCCTTCTATCAGAGACTCGACATCTGCACCAGTCGCCTCACATATATCTGCCAACATGTTTGCGTAGGATATTTTCATTGCTAGGAACCCGTTCGAAGCGTATTTAATTAATTCAGCTGTAGCTGGGTTTGTCCATATTTTTGGACATTCAAAACCTTTATATATAGATGAAAGTAATTGACGTGAATTTTCAGACTCTATGCCTAGAATTACCCGGTCAGGGTTAAAGAAATCTCTTACTGCACTCCCTTCTCTCAAGAACTCGGGGACACACGCAATGTCAAAATCAACCTTATTTTTTAAATGGAGTGACATTGTGTTTTTTAATCGAACATGTGTCCCAGTGGGAACAGTGCTTTTTTCTACTAATAATTTGTACCCGCTCAAATTTTTAGCGATATCAATTGCCACTGAATCTATTTGGCTAAGGTCAGCTTTACCATCTTCAGCTTGTGGAGTTCCTACGCATATGAAAATGACTTCAGCAAATTCAAGAACGTCTTTTATTTGATCTGTGAATTGTAAAGTTCGGCTTTCAATACAATCTGATATCAGACTTTCTAGTTCAGGTTCGAAAATAGGGACGTTTCCCAATGAAACGCCTGACAGGATTTCCTGATTACTTTCAACGCACATCACTTCGTTTTCTAAGGTAGCAAAACCTGCAGACGTTACTAATCCGACTGGTCCTGCTCCGATTACTCCAAGTTTAGTTATTTTACCCTCCGAAAGTAGCTGACTGAATATTTAATCGATTTACTAATATGGTCACACAATCTATTTTCAGTAATTAGCGTAACTGAGACTCGATTCACCTTCAATCCATGTGTATACCGTAGTAATGTCAATTTTCACTAATTAATCAAAATTACATTCACTATCTATATCCATACAAAACGCGTTATAAGAGATAATAGTTAGCAAAATATTAAAACAAAGTACTATTTTAAAGGTAAAAGTGAAGTGAAGCGCGCTCTAATTACAGGTATTACAGGCCAGGATGGATCTTATTTAGCAGAATTGCTGCTTTCCAAAGGTTATGAAGTTCATGGGCTCATAAGACGTTCTAGCACTTTCAATACTTCTCGAATTGATCATATTTATGTAGACCCCCATGAATCAAATGCAAGCTTAATTCTACATCATGGAGACCTTACAAATTCAGAGCAACTGGTTAACTTAATTTATAATCTACAACCGGATGAGGTGTACAATTTAGGAGCTCAAAGTCATGTTAGGGTAAGTTTTGATATGCCGACGTTTACTGGTGATGTTACTGGTTTAGGAACAATTCGGATTCTCGAAGCGATTAGAAGAAGCGGTATAACTACACGTTTTTATCAAGCTTCAAGCAGTGAGATGTTCGGGGCTGCACTTCCTCCACAAAGCGAATCCACAAATTTTACTCCGCTTAGTCCATATGCGGCAGCAAAGGTTTATTCATATTGGATGACAGTAACTTATCGTAAAGCCTATGGAATTCACTGCGTAAATGGGATTTTATTTAACCACGAAAGTCCAAGACGAGGAGAAACTTTTGTTACTAGAAAGGTAACGAGGGCAGTAGCAAAAATTTTAGCTGGTAAACAAGATTCACTGTACTTGGGTAACTTAGACGCTAAAAGAGATTGGGGTTATGCTCCAGAATATGTTGAAGCTATGTGGATGATGCTTCAGTCAGATGAACCCCAAGATTTTGTTATTGGCACTGGGGAAAATAATTCAGTTAAAGATTTTGTAAGAATAGCATTTGAATATGCAGGATTGGATTACAAAAAATTCGTTAGATTAGATGATAGATATCTGAGGCCACTAGAAGTGGATGAATTAAAGGCTGACCCAAGTAAAGCCACAAATATATTGGGATGGAAACCAGAAGTGTACATACACGATTTAATTTCTATAATGGTCGACGCAGATATGGAATCAATCGGCATCGCCCCAATTGGTAAAGGAAAAAAAATAATTGAGTCAAGCCATATGGATTGGCATAAATGGGGCGGCGCTGGGGAAGCGCTTTCAAAACAGGATTAGCTAAGTGACATCGAAATACGTTTCTAAAGATTTTTGGAATAAAAAAAGAGTGGTAGTAACAGGTGGTGCCGGGTTCTTAGGCACCAAGGTTGTTGAACGTCTAATAGAATCCGGAGCCTCCGAAGTATTTGTTCCAAGGAGTATTAATTACAATTTAGTCAATAGAGAAGACGCAATTCGTCTGCTTAAAGATGCCAAGCCAAATATTGTTATTCATCTTGCCGCGAAAGTTGGTGGCATCTGGGCTAATAAATTGCATCCAGCAGAATATTTTTATGAGAATCTTATGATGGGTGTCCAACTTTTCCATTCTTGTTGGCAAGAAAAAATTGAAAAATTTGTATCGGTTGGCACAGTATGCTCTTATCCTAAGTTTGCCACTACACCATTTAGTGAAGATGCACTATGGGATGGATATCCAGAAGAAACGAATGCCCCATACGGGTTAGCAAAAAAGATGCTATTAGTTCAGTCACAGACTTACAGGGATCAATATGGATTCAATTCTATAAATCTTTTGCCTGCTAACCTTTATGGTCCGGGGGATAATTTTGATGATACTAGTAGTCATGTTATTCCTGCTTTAATAAAAAAATGTGTCAAAGCGAACAATGAAAACTTAACTGATGTAGAAGTTTGGGGAACAGGTTCTGCTTCCAGAGAATTTTTGTTTGTAGATGATGCAGCCAAGGGTATTGTTGCTGGTGCTGAATTTTATAATTGCTCAGAACCAGTTAATTTAGGCTCCGGTGAAGAAGTAACCATTAAGTCCTTAGCTTCAAAAATTGCTAAATCGACTAGGTACGGGGGCAATTTTGTATGGGATTCTAGTAAACCAGACGGCCAACCTCGAAGAAAATTAGATACTTCTAGAGCGTTAAAAAAATTCGGCTTTCAATCCGAAACCAAGCTTAGTGATGGCTTGAAAGAAACGGCAGAGTGGTATAGCGATTCAATTTTACAGGATACAAATTTTAGTAACCGCAAATGAATGATTCTGAGAAACATGTAACCGTTGTAAAACCAAGAAATACCTGGGATATATTGACTATTCGAGATCTTTGGGAATACCGGGATATGCTTTTATATTTGGTTTTAAGGGATATAAAAGCTAGATATACACAGTCTGTTCTGGGGATAGGTTGGGCGGTACTTCAGCCATTGTTTCTGATGATTGTTTTCACAGTAATATTTGGGAAATTAGTTAAAATAAATACGAACGGAATGGATTATGCAGTTTTTAGTTATACAGCATTAGTCCCCTGGGCTTATTTTTCTAATTCGTTAATGTTAACTACCGGTAGTTTAATTCAAAATTCAAACTTATTAAGCAAGGTTTTTTTTCCGAGACTAGTTTTGCCAATGTCCACAGTTTTATCAACGCTAGTGGATTTCTTTATTGCATTTATATTAGTTATTGTATTAATGATTTGGTACCAAGTCAGTCCAACAATTTGGGTTTTGTTTTTACCAGTTTTACTGATGTTGATGGTTGTATTATCTGTTAGTTTGGGATCTCTATTTGCGGCTTTAGCAATTCAATATAGGGATGTTAGGCATGGCATAGCGTTTTTAGTGCAAGGGATGATGTACGCTTCTCCTGTCGTATATCCCGTGAGTATTATTCCAGACAAATATCGATTGATTTATGGGCTTAACCCGATGGCTGGAGTTATTGAAGGGTTCAGGTCTGCATTATTAGGTTCTACTCCAATGCCCTGGGATTTAATAATTGTTGGAACTATTGTGACGTTGGTTTTAGCAGTGATTGGATTGACATATTTTAAGTTTACAGAAAGAATTTTCGCGGATGTTATGTAGGATTTATTCAAATGAGTAATTACGCAATAAAAGTGGAAAATATTTCTAAACGCTACAGGATCGGTGTGCAACAAAAAGCATCCGATACGTTTGGTGGTGCTGTTTTTAGCACTTTATCTAAGCCTCTCCGGACATTTAACCAGATTCGGAGGCTGTCTTCATTTGATGATAATTCAGACCAAGCTGCCGACATAATTTGGGCCCTAAGGAACATATCATTTGAGTTAAAGAGTGGTGAAAAATTAGGCATAATAGGTAAAAACGGCGCAGGTAAATCGACGCTTCTGAAAGTGCTGTCTAAAATAACCGAGCCGAGCCACGGTCGTGCACTTATAAAAGGTAAAGTATCAAGCTTGCTAGAGATAGGCACTGGGTTTCATAGAGACTTAACTGGTAGAGAAAATGTGTATTTAAATGGAACCATTCTCGGTATGAGTAGAGGAGACATCAAAAATAAGTTTGATGAAATCGTAGAATTTGCGGGCGTGGAGCAATTCATAGACACTCCAATTAAAAGATATTCAAGTGGAATGCAAGTCAGGCTAGCATTCTCTGTAGCGGCGCATGTACAGCCAGATATATTGATAGTTGATGAAGTATTGGCAGTAGGTGACATCGAGTTTCAACGGAAATGCATGGGCAAATTAGATGAACAAGCCACAGAAGGAAAAACAGTTATTTTCGTTAGCCATAACATGGGAGCAATAAGACGTCTGTGTTCGGAGGTGAT
>Ga0302135_10000325_pt1 | contig 29086 bp, 27 predicted proteins | sample CBN3_surface_MG_FD_203119 | JGI IMG/M metagenome (GOLD analysis project Ga0302135, IMG submission 203119) | Marine microbial communities from Western Arctic Ocean, Canada - CBN3_32.1 | ecosystem: Environmental > Aquatic > Marine > Oceanic | place: Canada: Western Arctic Ocean | collected...
ACGGCAGAGGGCTTGCTGAAACACATTGACTATATTGCTGAGCTCGTCGGGCCGGAACACGTCGGCATCGGCCTGGACTGCGTCTTCGATTGGGCGAACAAGAAAGAAGGAGCTTCGGGCAATTGGAACCCGAAGGAAGCGCACAAGAAGGCCACCGAGAAGGCCTCCGGCGGGCGCTCTAGCGTTGACTGGCTCGACATCAAATTTGTCCAGCCCGCGCGGCTGCCGGAAGTCACCGACGGCATGCTCAAGCGGGGCTATAGCGAGACGGAAATTCGTGGTGTACTTGGTGAAAATTGGATGCGGGTCGCACGTCAGGTATGGAAATAACTGCCCAAATTCGCTGGCATCTAGCCGTTCTACGGCGCTACTTTATGCTCAACAAATAACTAAGTAATCAAAACGGGGAAATTCACATGGCGGACTGGAAAATTTCGGAAGAAGCTGCAGTGCTGCACCGCGATGCGATCGTTTGGGATATGCTGATCCCGCTGGCAGGACATGACACGTCGCCTGTCATTGAAGAAATGCTGCAGGCGATGGTCGATGGCGGTTACACCTACGTCTCGTTCACGGTTGCCACTGACTGGCATAACATGAACGAATCGATCCATGCGCTAGGCCGCTATCGCACCTACTTCCTTGCCGAGCCCGAAAAATACCTTCTCATTGAGACGGTCGACGATGTTCTACGCGCCAAGAAGGAGGGCAAGCTTGGTATCAGCTTCCATTTTCAGGGTACGAACCCAATCAACGGTGACCTGCAGATGGTCGAAACCTACTACAAGCTCGGTATCCGTCACATGCTGATAGCCTACAACATCAAGAACATCATTGGCGATGGCTGTATGGAGCAGACCGATGATGGATTGAGTCGGCTCGGCGTGGCTTTGGTCGACGAAATGAACCGCGTTGGCATGATCGTTGATGGAACCCACACCGGATACCGGACGACAATGGACTTGTTCGAGGTGTCCAAGGATCCGGTGATTTTCTCACACTCGAACCCGTCTGGAATGTGGGACATCCCGCGGAGTATCAAGGATGACCAAATAAAGGCCTGTGCGAAGACAGGTGGTGTTATTTCACTCAACGGGGTCGGTATTTTTCTTGGCGACAACGATGCATCAACCAAAATGTATCTCGATCATATCGACTATGTTGCAAAGCTGGTTGGACCAGAGCATGTGGGTATCGGTACCGATTGGTTGCATCCAAACGAACGCAGAGCCAATCCCCCTTCAGCTGCCCACAACCCAATGCAAGTCCATATGGACGCACACCTCAAAGCATCGGGCGGCAAGTCGCGAGGGCCTAGTTGGGACAAAATTGACTATGTGTCACCAACCCAGATTCCTGAATTGACCGACCACATGCTTAAGCGTGGCTATTCCGAAAAGGAAATCCGCGGCGTGCTCGGTGAGAATATGATGGGAGTGGCGAAGAAGGTCTGGAAATAACCAACTCACTCTAATTGTCACTGAACCTAGGAGACCTCTCATGAGCCCACTGACCTATCACATGGTCGACGACGGACCAGATGCTGTCGGTTATTTCAGCCACGCGGTCGAAGCCGACGGATGGTTATTTTTCGCCGGCCAAATCGCCAGCGGCGAAACCGGCGAACAGGAAAAATATTTGCAGCGTACGTCCGCATGCCGCTGGTTCCGTGCGACCGACGATACTAATACAGAGATAATCGGCTGGCGGATTCTCGACGAGAATACGGAACCCAACCTCAAACACCCAAGCTTATACGGTAAGAACAAGACGCCAACTTTTGGCCAAATGGACGAAGGACGCCCGCTCGAAGAGTGCCAACGCATTCCTGGTGATTTCGAAGCGATCGTCTCGCAAGGACCCATCACGGTCCACGCGAAGGAAAATCTCACAACGACCGATGCAGGAGTTGGCAAATTGCGAAATCTTGTGCGCCGAGGAATTCGGGCAGTGAAAACGGGCAAACCGTTCATTTCGCCACCAGGCGACGCCGATGGCCCCATCCCAACCTACACTCAGGACACCGTCATCCCCTATTCTGGGAAAAACGAGGGCGATACTTTTGTTCGCGACGTTGGGGCGAAAGTTGTAGAAATCGTCTTGAAAAGTGCGAGCTATCCCGCGGAGCAACGGAAAGAAGAAGTTGCACGCGGGGTCCGTGCATTGTCGCTCTGACGACAGTTATTACGCGGCAGGACTCGATTGGTAGCAGGCGATGACGAAAATGAAACGCGATTCCAAGCGAAACTTCGCTGGTCGCCAACGGCGGCAAGATCTCACCGAGAATGCTGAACTGACGCATGTCGGACCTGACACGCCCGGGGGCGAGTATCTGAGGCGCTTCTGGCAACCACTCGTGCTATCATCCGAACTTGGGGACCTTCCACTCGCCGTTCGACTATTGGGCGAGGACCTGATTTTGTTCCGAACTGGTCAAGGCAATTTAGGCCTGCTCGACCGACAATGCTGCCACCGCGGCGCATCTCTCGAGTTCGGTATTGTCACCGATGAGGGCATTAGTTGCTGCTACCATGGCTGGCTCTACGATGTCGACGGCACGATCCTCGAGACGCCCAATGACCCGACGAGCCGGATTAAGGAACAGCTACGCTCAACTGCCTATCCAACCCATGAGTACAAGGGAATCATATTTGCCTATATGGGACCACCGGCAGAGGTGCCGGAATTCCCGCTGTTCGATACCTGCGAAGACCCAGGCACCGAGTACATTCCGTATTCTCTGCATTTCCCATGCAATTGGGTGCAAGTTCTGGAGAACGCAGAGGATCCTGTGCATACCGTCTTTCTTCACGCGCGCACAAGCGGGCCGCAGTTCGCTCAGTACCACAGCGAGATGGGGGCGTTTGACTTCGTCGAGACGCCGATCGGTATAACAAGCGTTCACTCCCGCCGCTGGAAAGACAAGGTACTGGTTCGAACCATCGAGGTGATCCTGCCCAATATCAGCCAGGGTGCTGCCATATGGGAGGCAGCCGAAGAAGAGAAGTGCTTTCAACGCACGTCGGGCTTTAGCTGGAAAGTTGCCATCGACGACACCAACACGAGCATTATCGGTTGGCGGCACTTCAACGACATCGTCGATCCGGATCACCTCGGAGATCGAAATCATATCGGCAAAGAAATGGTCGATTCATACGGCCAATACGACGACGAACGGAGTAACGATCAGCGGCAACGTGAACCAGGCGACTTCGAGGCAATTGTTAGCCAGCGTCCCATTGCGGTCCACCCCTTGGAAAACCTACAGGGCTCGGATCGAGGCGTCGCGCTGGTCCGGCGACTGATCCGCCGTGGCATCCAGGCCGTAAAAAGCGGCAAACTTGTAGTTCAACCATCACGCAATGGGATGAAGACGATCCCGACATATACGCAAGATACGATCATTTCCATCGCATCTGGCAAAGGCGATGAAACCAAATTGTTGCGCGAAGTCGGTGAGAAAGTTGCACATGTCATTCTCGAAACCGCACAGTTTAACACCGATGAGCGGCAACGCGTTTTCGAGCGTATGATACAAGAGATCTCTTTTTAGTCACGAGCGTACGCTGTGACACAGCGAGCCTAATTCTTGGGAGGATCAGAACATGAGCATCACCGAGGGCGACCAATTCAAGAATTTTTCAGGCCGCCAACAAACACGTGACGCCCCTGCGGACCAAGAACTAACCCAGGTCGGACCCGACACCCTCTGCGGAGAGTATCTGCGCCGATTTTGGCAGCCGGTCGTCCTTTCCTCCGAGCTCGGTGATCTGCCCAAGACGGTCCGCATCTTAGGCGAGGACCTGGTCCTGTTCCGGACCAAGCAGGGCGAAATTGGGCTCCTCGACAAACACTGCTGCCATCGCGGCACATCGCTCGAATACGGCATCATCACCGATGAAGGGATCAGTTGTTGCTATCACGGTTGGCATTACGCCGTGGACGGCACGATCCTCGAGACGCCGAACGACCCGAAGAGTCGCATCAAGGATAAGCTTCGCTCGACCGCTTATCCAACGCATGAATTCAAGGACATCATTTTCGCCTATATGGGCCCGCCCGAGACAGTGCCGGAGTTTCCGCGTCTCGACATCTTTGAGGACCCGGACACGGACTATGTTCCGTATTCGCTGCTCTACCCGTGTAATTGGCTTCAAGTACTGGAGAACACGCAAGATCCCGTCCACAGCGTGTTCCTGCATACCCGGGTCAGCGGCGTGCAGTTCCACGAATCGTGGGGAGCGTTGCCGGTTGTCGAATGGGTGCGGACCCCCCTTGGCATGATGAACATCAACGTACGGCGCTGGGGCGATAATGTTTGGGTCAGGACGACTGAGTCTATTATGGCCAACATGAACCAGTTCGGTGGCCTGTGGGAGAGCGCCGAGAAGGAAAAATATTTCCATCGAGTTAGCAATACGCGCTGGATGCGCCCGATCGACGACACACATATGGAAATGGTCGGCTGGCGATATATCAATAAGCAGGTTGACCCCGACGGTCGCAGCGACCGAAGCCAAATTGGACACGGTCGAACCGACGTCATGGGCCACACGGAAGAAGAACGATCCTACGAAGAACGTCAACGCTACCCAGGCGACTTCGAAGCGATGATGTCGCAGGGACCAGTCACGATTCATGCGCTGGAGAACCTAAACGCGACGGATACTGGTGTTGCCATGTTGCGTACACTCCTGCGCCGTGGCATGAGCGCTGTTGCTGAAGGCAAGCGCTTTATCACGCCGCCTCGTGATAGCGCCGAGATAATTCCAACCTTCGCACAGGATACGGTACTGAATCTGCCGCCGCGCGGAGAGGATGATGAGGCCTTCATTCGTGAAGTTGGAAAGAAAGTCGCGGAAGTCATTGTCGATAGCGCCGATGTTGCTTCGGAAATGCGGCGAGATGAGATTGAGCGCCGTATTAAGGCTTTAGAATTCTAAAGCACGTACGCCGCCCTTTAGTTTCAATAAATTCACGACAGCAGAAATTATGAGGAGAATCGACAATGCTGATCGGCAAAGCCGGTGCGGCGAAGAGTGCTATCGCCACTGCAGATTCAACTTCCGTTACCGTCCGTGGAAAAGACCTCGCCACGGAACTAATGGGAGTGATGACGTTTACGGAGTTGTTCATCTTCCATCTGACCGGGAAAGAGGGAACCAAGGACCAAGTGTTCTTCCTTGATGCTTTGCTCGTAGCGATCACTGAGCACGGATTAACGCCTTCGGTGCAGGCGAGTCGGATGACCCTTGCAGCTGAACCTGACGCCATGCAGGCAGCGGTCGCTGCCGGCATCCTTGGATGCGGATCGGTAATACTCGGCGCCTCTGAAACTGCCGGACGACTGCTAGCGGAAGGTGTGAGACGTGTGAACGAAGGCGAAGGCGATACAGATGCTATCGCCCGAGCAATCGCGGAGGATACGAGAGCCGCGAAAGCACGGCTGCCGGGATTCGGCCATCCCCATCTAAAGCCTGTCGATCCGCGCTCAGTGCGTTTATTCGCACTCGCCGATGAGCGCGGCGTATCTGGACCGCATGTTGCCATGGTGCGTGCCTTGAACAAGGCCGCCGACGAGGTCTGGGGCCGGCAGATGGTCCTCAACGTCTCTGGTGCCATCCCAGCGATCATGCTTGATCTTGATTTCCCGGTGGCATCATTGAAGGGCGTACCAATTCTTGCCCGCACCGCCGGTCTCCTCGGCCACCTCGTGGAAGAACGGGAACGACCGATCGGTTTTCTCATCGCCCATCATGCTGAGGAAGCGGTTATCTACGACGGGTTATAGACGGCGTAAACCTTAGGGCAGCGGTGCAGTTCCCATCGGCGGCGTTTCGCGTTCATAGGCTCGTGCGGTGCGCAGAAGCGTTGCCTCATCGAATGGTCGAGCAACAAGTTGGAAGCCGAGCGGAAGGCCTCGCGCATCCAAACCTGCAGGCACGGCGACAGCCGGTAATCCTAAATAGTTGAATGGTCGGGTACAGCGCGTAATCCTATTCACGAAAGCCATAAAGTCCGGGTCGTCGCCACGGTCCGTATCGGTGATTCTTGGAACGCACATTGGAATTGTTGGAACGTGCAACACATCTGCATTTTCGAATACCGCTACAGAAAATTCATCAAACACGCATGCGCGCAGATTTAGCGCCTCAATGTAACGCGTGGCGGGAATTTTCAGTCCGGTCATGAGCCGCGCCCGGGCCTGTGGCCCGTAGTCGTCTGGACACTCACGAAGCCACTTGCTATGGATTGCAGCCCCTTCGGCGGCAAGTATGAGTGCGCCCATCCGCCCTGCCAATTCGAAGCTCGGCGGCAACGTAACTGGGACGATCTGCGCCCCGCACGAGCGAAACACATCAAGACTCTCCTCCAATTGGCTGCGAACCTCTTCATCAACGAATTCTTGGAAATATGTTTCAGCGACGGCAATGCGAAGCCCCTTAACACCACTGTTCAACGTTGCCAGATAGTTGGGCACCGGACGGCGACTGCTTGTCGCATCCAGTTCGTCATGTCCGGCGATAACAGAAAGCATCAACGCCGCGTCCGGCACAGTGCGGGTCAGAACACCGACCTGATCAAGGCTGAATGACAATGGCATTGCACCGTAGCGGCTGACCCGTCCGTAAGTTGGCTGCAAACCCACAACACCGCAGCAAGTCGCTGGAATACGGATCGACCCGCCGGTATCGGAACCCAGGGAGCCAAAGGTTTGTCGTGAGGCTACGGCAACCGCTGCACCGCTCGATGACCCTCCAGGAATATACTCCATGTTCCAAGGGTTACGCGGCGTCCCGGTAATCGAGTTGTGGCCGCCAACACCGCCGACAGCAAACTCGACCATATTTAATCTCGCAATATCCAGGGCCCCTGCTGCATCAAGGCGTGCGAGCGCGGTCGACGTACGGTCCGCCACATAGTTTGCGCGGATACGTGAGCCACAGCCACTGACATGCCCTTCGCGGTAAAACATATCCTTGTGCGCGAGTGGGACCCCGTGAAGCGGCCCGCGAATAGTTCCGTTTGCGATTTCGGCGTCGGCCGCGGCGGCATCCCGAAGCGCCATGTCGGGGTCAAACCGAGTGATGCAGACAAGCGCCCGCCCATAATCTGTGAATCGATCAAGACAGGCACCGGTAATCTCTACCGACGATAGTTCTCTCGTTGATATCGCCTGGGTAACTTCAGTGAGACTCAAATCGTGGATCATTGGAATGGACAATGGAACTCGCAGAGCCTATCAGATATTCCTTGAAGCTACCTCCCATACACGGAAGCATCGGGATCATGAAGATTGTTAGTGTCCCAATACCAAGCGGTCACTACTATAAAATTAGATTACGTAGTTTCAATTAGTCGAGAGCGCAATCGACCGTGAACCTTCATTGATGCGCCGCAGAACGGAAAAATATCAGTGAAGACGCCCCTTTTTTTTCTTCTGTCTATCCCACCGAGCAATCTACGCGGCTTAGGACTTGGCGCCATTGCCACTTTCCTATTCGCCGTTGAAACTGCCGTAGTGCGGCATTTGTCGCAGGACTTGCATCCCTTTGAGATAGCGTTCCTTGCCGCCGTCAGCCTATCGATTGCAATGCTGCCGTGGATTTTACATCGCAACTTTGCAGCGCTGCGCACCGGAAAACTGCATCTGCACATACTTCGTACGGTATTCAGTTCAATCGCCGTGCTGGCCCTGTTCTACGCGTTGCGTGAGACACCGCTCGCCAAGGTCACTGCACTCAGTTTTACCATGCCGATCTTCACGGCACTTCTCGCCATTTATTTCTTAGGTGAAGTCGTTGGGATCCGGCGATGGGCGGCCATACTGTTCGGCTTTGCCGGCGCAATGGTTGTCCTGCGACCGGGTTTCGTGGCGATTGATTCCGGGTCGCTAATCGTCATTCTGTCGGCTTTCCTCTTCGCCTTGACGATCCTGGTAATCAAGACTCTGACCCGTACAGATTCAATCGTCACAATTTCCGTTTACGGTGCGCTGATGCGCGTACCGTTAAGCTTTGTGCCTGCATATTTCGTATGGCAGATGCCGCGAATTGAGCATCTCGGATGGTTTGCCGCACTTGGCCTGTTGGAACTCGCCGCTGCTTTCAGCTTTACGCAAGCGCTCAAGGATGCGGATACGGCTGTTATCACACCAATGTTTTACTTACAGCTCATTTGGGCAGCAGCGCTCGGTTACGTATTTTTCGCCGAAATACCAGGTACTTTCACGTGGATTGGGGCCGCGATGATCGTCGGGGCAACCACCTATATCGCTGTGCGAGAGCGTTATTCTTGAACACATCCGGATAAGACCAAATTAAGTAAGTTCAATCGAGCTGGCGACCCACCAACAAACTTGACGGTAAACGATAACCATCGGCCGGCACGACCCAGATGATGTTGTCCGGCCCGTTCGAATAAAGATCGTAACAATCCCAACCAAATACACCTCAATTTGAACAGTACTGACCCTTAACAGAATCTGCCCGCCATTGGCCAATAGTGCGCTCCTCACCTTGCGCCGCATAGATTGTCGTCCCGTCTGCGGCAAAAAATGAACGGTAAGGCGTCCCGCGCCAATCTCCTTCAATAGTATTTCCCGTCAACGCCTGTCGAATTTCAATCGCCGAAAGCTTTAACTCAACTGCGTCCAGAGTTGCCATCGTCAGCAGCAAAAAACTAATAAAAGTCAGCGTACATTTTCTCAGCGCAATCTACTTCCGGCATCAAGCACACCCGATTTTTCCATCTTTGATAACGATAGATCAGGAGTCAGAGACGCGTTGATCAGCGTCGGACGACCCTCCACTGCGTATCATCTTACTAAATGTGAAAAATATAGAGCACTGGCAGGCATTGGCAAACGCCATCGACGAGTGTCGCAAGCATCACGCAAGTTTCGCTAAACCGCGTACTCGCGTCCAAGAAATTTTATTAAATTTTTGGAAAAAGTGGTCAAGCCGCCACCGGATTCGGTGGCGGCCTGAACCGAAACTATTCGACGATGGCTAGATTCTCTGCCGCCGACTTGCCGTTCTGCCCGGGTACAAGGTCAAAGGAGACCTTCTGTCCCTCACGCAGCGTGCTCTCGCCCGCGCGCTCGACAGCCGAAATATGTACGAAGGCGTCCTTCGAACCGTCTTCCGGTTGGATAAAACCAAACCCCTTAACGGGATCAAACCACTTCACTGTACCAGTAGCCATAGCCACTCCTTTAGAAATAGATCAGGCACCGTGCACTTCGCACGCCCGATCAGAAAACGCCCACAATGTCTGGAGGTAACTCGGCTAGCCGATGAAACGACTTCGTAGTAGACAACGACAAGTGTGTAACGTGCCGCCTAGATATATATGCTCCGCCACGCAAGTCAAGGCGATTGAACCGCACAATTGCGCCAATGCAACGCGCATAAGTGCATCGGCTTCAGCCAAACACCACTCTGCCGAGCGCAAATTTCGCGCCCTCAATCGGCTTCAGCCAAACACCACTCTGCCGAGCGCAAATTTCGCACCCTCAATCGGCTTCAGCCAGCTGGCACTTCACGATGTTGCTGAGCACGCGGCACTAAAAATAGCCCGAGGTAGCGCAAAGACTCGTCCGAACTTGCGAGGCAGGCCGCTTTAACTGCGAGGACGGTTTTTCCTGCCGCTGTGTCACCCCAATACCAGTTCGCCAATTCCTTACTCGACGCCAACCCGGGCTGCGCCGTCGCGGCCTCTATACAGTAGGCCCTGAGATCGTCGCAGGCGAGTTTTAGAACTTCCGTCCGCTCCATATCTTCGCGTGGGCTTTCAGCCGGATTGTCACCCAAAAACGACGCCACAAACGGCGCGATAGCGTCGACGTCGAGGCCGCTTATTCCAACCGACGTGCGCTTACGATTTCTGAACCCTAGATCGTACCAAGGCGCAAGCTGTACCACCTCGGCTTCAAGAGCTGAGGCCAGGTCCGTCTCCACGTCAGCAACGTCTTCGGGCGGCGCTAAATTAATAGGACACGCCCAACCCGTGATATCCTCTGCCTCCGGCGCATCGTCGGGAAAATCAACGATGAGTGGACCGCTGTCAGCCTCAAGTAATTCAAGGCACGACATCAGGACACGCCGCTGAAACTCCGGTTTGTCAGGGGCGCCAAGGGGACGACCGAGTTCAAAAGGAACCCATAGTGCACGAGGCGGGCCCACCTTCTCGGTTTGGGGACGAACGAGGCTGATCAGCGTCGTCGGCAGTCCCTCTTCTTCAAAATATACTGCGAGCCCGCTCACGGCGAGCGTACAAAAGGGTCAGACCGGGACAAGGAGAACGGCATTGACCTGATCTTCCTTTAGGAGGCCAGCGAGTTCACGCGCTTTCGGCTCTAGTAGGTCAGGTCTAGTCGCCCCCATGAAAGAATAATGAAAGTCAGCAACTGAATCGATGACCCTTTCCGCGGCCAACTCCGCCAGCCGATCTATAGGAAAGATGACATTCAGGTCTTGCTGATAGCCCGTGCGATCAAAATTGCTGGAAACGTGGCTCATGAGCAAATCGGACGCGGCCGTGTCGCCAGGAATTACTCTGTATTCCTTTGCGCCGAAAGGAAACGGCCGGTCGCCGCGGCACAACAACCCGGCCGACGAGACGATCGCCACCCGGCGCTCTTTCAGCGGTGGGCCGGAAACCCAAGGATTACTGTCAAAATCCGGGCACTCCACGTTGCTCAACGCGGTCTGCACATTCTCTGGAAGATCGCTCATGCGGACCATGTGGAAACCTCTAGCAAGGAGATGACGACCATTTATACAAACATCAGTCTATCGGTGAGAGAATCTCTCGGTCAACCGCGGATCAGCGCCGCATGCCAAAATTTGACGATGGCGGAAGACGGCGGCGGAAGAGAGCGGGAGTCGAACCCACCAGGCACGCTGGGCGCCCCTCACCGGGTTTGAAGTCCGGGCGCCCCACCGGGGACGATTCTCCTCCCTTAGTCGCGCGGAAAGGAAGTGATTAGTCAGAAATTTACACGCGCTTTATCATGCGTTCAACCAACAGCAACGCGCAATACTGTTACAAAATAGGCGCCATACTGAAACATACGCAATCACGTATCATTTCAAAGGGTTGTGATAGGTGAGCGGCGCATCGGTTGGTCTCAGGACCTGGCGAACATTGCCGACGCGACGCGTCAATCCGATGCGGTCGAAGTATTCCAATACCTGAATGGCAAGATTACGGCCTATTCCAGCCCGGTCGCTAAACATCCGAACCGTGAATGTGGCGTCCAAAGAGGTATCAACTAGCCCCCCTGCAATCGACGCGAACGCCTCCAACCGCTCGCCCAATAAATAGCGATCACCAGAGATATCGACGATGAGGCCTTGCCTCACCGCGATTCGGAGAGATTGCCTAATATCCTGTGCGTCGACAGCTAGATTGGCGACAAGTTCGCGGACACTCTGCGCATTGGGGTCGACAGTCCGAAATGCGGACAGGATTTGTTGCGAAAGAGCTCCCTCTTGCTCTGAACTCTGCGGCTGAAACGACGACATATGGAAGCGATTGCCACTGCGCATGATACGGCCATCTGAGGCAAGCTCTTCAAGGACCGCCGCTAAAACATCAGCCGACAATCGTCTGTGCAGACCCTCACGAATCTCCGTTTGAGTTGGTCCTGAAGTCTTCGGCGATGTCGCGTGATATGCCTCGAGAGCCCCGATAGTGGCCATGCAGAGAGCTTTCCAATGTATCGTTGAGAATGCCAGACGAGCACCATCGCGCTCGATCAGTTTCGCCGAAGCATTCTGAAGCACGGCTTTTGAATCGACCGCCGTGAGATTTCGCGCCCGGCAAAATCCATCAAAGTGAAATCCTGCGTAGGACTGATCAAGCAAGCTGGAGAGCGATTTCTCCAGATCGGCAATCTCCATCGCTGCCAGCATGGCGAGTCGTTCGGGCCTCGCGCGACCGCGTGCCGGCGCGAGGGGGTCGACCACACTCCCACCGGCGATCGTGCGCTGCGCTGATTGATCGCGCAAGATGACGCGATCCCCCCAACATGCGACGACCGGTCGATCAAGCGTGACCCGCACCAACCCGCTTTGGTCGGCAGCAATTGCTTCCGGTTGGATGCTCGCAACCCGTCCAGAGATGGCCGCAGCGCCCAAATGAACGAGGACGGGTAGGCCTCGTTTGGATGCAGGCTTCTCGTCGGATAGCACTCGAAGCCGTACATCGAGCCGTGTTCCACCGAGAGCCGATTGCTCAGCGAGCAACCAATCGCCTCGGCTAATTTCGGCTTTCTTCAACCCTGTTCCGGAGATATTTAAGGCGCAGCGCTGACCCTGGAACGCTTCACTCGCCTCTTTGTTTTGCGCGTGGATCCCGCGAACGCGAACTGCGGTCCCGCGCGCGGAAAGATACAATCGGTCGCCAATACTGACGCGACCCGAATGGACTGTGCCCGTCACAACCAATCCCGCCCCCTTGATCGTAAATGCACGGTCGATCGCCAGCCTGAAATGACCGCCGACTACTCCTTTCGCCGTCTTGCGCGCCACCGCTTTCAGATGAGTTCCGAACGCTGCAACACCCTCGCCGGTCTGTGCCGAAACAGGGAATATTTCAGCGCGTCGCAAACTCGTTCGACCAACTATCGCCTCAACCATTCGCGTGACTTCGGCAAGCCGTGCCGGACCAACCCGGTCAATTTTCGTTATGGCGATCAGACCAGCTTTAACTTCCAGCAAATCGAGAATCGCTAAATGCTCAGCCGTTTGAGGCATCGGCCCGTCATCCGCTGCGACAACCAGCAGAGCGCAATCAACACCGATGACCCCAGCCAACATGTTGCGCAAGAAGCGCTCATGCCCCGGCACATCGACAAAGCCCAACATTTGCCCGTCGTCGAGCGGGAGGCAGGCAAATCCAAGATCGATGGACAGACCACGTTTCTTCTCTTCCGGCAGCCGATCCGTATCGATCCCGGTCAGCGCCTTCACCAGAGCCGTTTTGCCGTGATCGATATGCCCAACTGTAGCGACCATCATTTCGCTGGCTTATTCCGGAGTGACACGTGATAGAACTGCGAAAGAATTTCATTTTCATCGTCAAGACAACGCAAATCGAGCAACAAAGCGCCCTTCGAGATACGGCCAATCACCGGAACCGGCAAGCCGCGAAAGACCGCGGACAATTCAGCCCCACCACCACCGCGCGCGCGCGGCTTAATTGACAGAGCGATACTGGGCAACCGTTCCACGGGCAAGGACCCGCTCCCGACCTGGCTCATGCAGTCGACAATCGTCACTTCGGCGACACCTTCGAGTTGCTTCGAGAGCACCGGCACCAAGCGGCGCGCCAACGCCGTGAGTTCTTTCGGGTTCCGGGTTAAATGCCTGAGAACAGGGAGGCGCTCGGCGAGACGGTCCGGATCGGCGTAAAGCCGTAGAACCGCACCCAGCGCGGCAATGGTCAGTTTGTCGACCCGCAGTGCGCGCTTCATCGGGTTACGGTTGATCTTCGCGATAAGCTCCGCGCAACCGGCGATGATGCCCGCTTGCGGCCCACCCAGCAGTTTGTCGCCGCTGAAGGTGACCAGATGAGCGCCGCTTGCCAAGGTATCGCGCACGGTCGGCTCATGGGGCAATCCCATGGGTTGGAGATCGACCAGCGACCCGCTGCCAAGGTCAATGACCAGCGGCAGCCCCTTCTCGTGGGCGAGCACAGCCAAATCGTTTGCGGCAACCGAAGCGCTAAAGCCTTCCACCACATAATTGCTGGTATGCACCTTCATGATCATCGCCGTTCGCGCACTAACCGCGTCAGCGTAATCGTTCAGATGAGTCCGGTTCGTGGTTCCAACCTCAACGAGTTTGCAGCCCGCCCGGGCCATGATATCGGGTATCCGGAACGATCCCCCGATCTCGATCAACTCGCCACGGGAAACCGCCACTTCCTTCCGCAGCGCCAGACTGTTGAGCACAAGCAGAACAGCCGCCGCGTTGTTGTTGACAACTGTTGCCGCCTCGGCACCGGTCAGATCGCAGATCAACTGTTGCAGATGGTCGTCCCGCGAGCCACGGCGGCCCGATGTCAGGTCATACTCCAGGTCCAACGCACCGCGCGCGGCCTCAGCCATCGCCTCGATTGCCACTTCCGGCAACGGGGACCGACCAAGGTTCGTGTGAATGACAATGCCGGTCAGGTTAAAGACACGGCGTGGTGACGTCTGTGCAGCGGCGTGAAGAAATCTCTCAACCGCATCGAGGAGGTTGTCGTCCGATGCTGTTTTTGTGTCGATTTCTGCTAGAGCGGCGGCGCGTGCGTACGCCAACGCGCCGCGCACGGCCTTTTTCACCGCTGTGCGGCCAAATGCGGTGATCAACTCCTCCGTGCGCGTCAGACCGAGGACGCGATCGACTGAGGGGAGCTTCACCGTTACAGATTTTTTCTTGCTCGGCACGGACCTGGACAGTTGACGCGTCTAGGTGTGGGCGGTGGGAGCGCACATAAGCTTTGGCACAGGACACTTGCCCGTCTCGGCGCTACTCGCGCCAAGCCCTTCGGTTAGAGACGACATGTTACTCTGAGGGCGGCGAATCATCACCCTGTGCGACCTCAACTATGACGTTTTCCGGCGTCTTTGATTTTTCCCGTTTGGCTTCAAGTCGGGCGGCTTTCTTCTCGGCTTTTGCGCGCTCGCGCTGCGAACGTTCGAACTTGTAATTCGGCTTTCCGGCCATGCTCATCCTCTCAAAAATTCGGTGACAGCAACATGAATTCGCTTAACCTAACATATCCCGCGGCCAACGCTCGGATTATGTCGGATTACCTATGTCCACGCTTTCCCTACGGCGAATCGCCACATCCAAGAATTGCGCGGCACTTGATTTCAATCAATGCGCCTTCGTCCCATTAGGCAACAGATTGATGCAAACACGGACAGGCACTGTGCTTGGCTCCATGTCTGGAGAGTTCAAAGCGAATGGGTTGTCGCCAAAAAGCCTGCGCATACTACCAAGCCATGGCGCTAATTGTCCTTGGCATGCTGTTATCGATGCCGACGGCAGTGATGGCAAAAGAGGATATTGTAAATCTCTTCCTGGATGGGGCGTTCATTCTCGATTTGCGCTATCGGTTCGAGCATGTAGACTAGGACGGACTCAGAGAAGATGCCTCCGCGCATACGCTCCGTACGCGGCTTGGCTTCGAAAGCGGTACGGTCCGCGGTCTCGGATTTGGTTTCGACGTCGAGTGAACCGAGGACCTTGGCAACGACCGGTTCAACAGCACAACGAACGGCAAGACACAGTTTCCAACCGTGGCGGATCCGCGCGACTTTGCCCTGAACCGATTGTATTTCGTCGCCGACGGAACAGTTCCAGACAGCGTTTTCAAACTTGGCCGACAGTAGGTCATCTGGGACAACGCCCGCTTCATCGGCAATGTCGGCTTCCGCCAGAACGAACAAACCTTAGACGCGCTACGTGCAGGCACAACAGCGCTCCAAAATACCGAGGTCGATTACGTCTATCTCCAGGAAGCTCACCGCGTCTTCGGCTCGAGGTCCACTGTCGGTCAGTTGAAAATGAACAGCCACGCGGCGCGGGCACACTTTACGGGGATCTAGGGTGTCACACTTAATTCCTTCGCCGTGCTGTTAGATTTCGATCGCACTGAGCAGGCAGCTAATTCCAGCGCCTCAATTGGCTTGTCGCTATCCGGCACGCAGAAAACCGCGCCGGATTGGCCGCTGAAATACACCGCGACCGCCGCTCAACAGAGCGATCACGGCGACAACCCCTTATTGGTCCCGCCCCTTACCTCCGGCTCGTCGATGGTCGTTGCGAGGTCGCGCACGGTCACATCCGTCCTGGAATGACTGGCGGCCTCGCCAGCCAGATGCATCCGCACCATCGTCTTTGGCTTTATAGTAACCATTTTTTTCCCCCATTCCCGATTTTGGATTTCATCTGTTTCGCGTTTATCTGTTTCGGGGTCTATCTGTTTCGGGGCATAGGCCGCCGCCGCGCAATCAACGCGCCGCGTATGGTCTCGCGATAGAAGACATAGAGCCCAGCACCACCGATCAGAGCAATGCCGATCCAGGTCACCCCGTCAGGCCATTCACCCCACATGACGACACCCCAGAACAAGGCAAGCGGCATCGCCAGATACTCGAACGGCGCGATCAGACCCGCCTCGGAAGTGCGATAGGCCTGGCTGATGAGGTAGCTCGCCACCGCATTGAGGACGCCGATCCCGAAAATAATCAGCGCGTCACCAGCGCTCGGCCAGACCCAGGCGCGTAGCAGGAACTCCAATTGGGGACTGCCCCCACTGGCATAGCGCCCGTCGCCCGCAGCCAGGCCAAAGCCGGTACTGACAAAGATGAAGGTCAACTGAATATAAAAGGCCATGGTCGAGGCCTTCTCCCCGAGCCCGAGTTTTCGGGTGATGATCTGCACCGTCGCATAGGCGAAAGCCGCCGCCACGGGCAGCAGGGCCGCCGCGCGGAATATCTCGTCGCCAGGCCGCAGCATGACGATGACGCCGGACAGCCCGATCAGCACGGCAACCCAGCGCCGCAACCCCACCTTTTCGCCGAGAAGCAGCACCGACAAAGCGGTGATGAACAAAGGCGCCACAAAGAAGAGCGCCGTCGCCTCGCCAATCGGCAGCGAGGCCAGCCCCGTAAAGAAAGTCATGTTGGCAACGACAATCGCCAGCCCGCGCGCCAGATGGAGCGGCAGGCGGCTGGTCACCAAGTTGCGGTAGCCACCCTCGAGCGGCACCAAAATTCCGAGCGTAATTGTCATGGCAACGAAGGCTCGGATCAGCACGATCTGATGCAGCGCATAATCGCCGCTCAGCCACTTGATCCCCATGTCCTGGGTGGTAAAGGCAAACACCGCCGCAATAACACAGACAATGCCGAGCAGATTGGAGGCCGACTTGGCTTCACCAAGCGGCGTGGCGCTCTCTTTTCCCTGGGGAGTTTGACTGGACAAGCGGCATTCCTCGGACAATTAAGTCGAACCCGCTCGACTGTGAACTGAAGCGCCGAATTCTCCTAGCCCGGACCGCAAATGTCCAACGGGAATGCATTGGAGCAATACCACATTCGCCATTCCGTCACCCGATTGACGAATTATCCTGTTACATTCGCGAGTCGATCTAGCGCTCGCTGCAGGGAACATTAGAATAACGTCCGATGCAGGCCGCCGGAAACACCGCCGACGTTAAGCGCCAAGTCCTCCGCGAGGTCTTCGGATTCGAAGATTTTCGACCGGGACAGGAGCGCGCCGTTGATGCGCTGCTGGCGGGGCGCAATGTGCTGACCGTGATGCCGACTGGATCGGGCAAGTCACTTTGCTTTCAGGTGCCGGCGCTGGTCGGCGGCGGGCTGACCATTGTCGTCTCACCGCTGGTGGCCTTGATGCAGGATCAGGTGGCGGCCCTGCGCCTTGCCGGGGTCGCGGCGGACACCATCAACTCATCACGGGATCGCTCGGAGAATGTCGCGGCCTGGCTGCGCGCGGCGGCGGGCGAGATGCGGCTGCTCTATCTCTCGCCGGAGCGCATGATGACGGGGCAGATGCTGGCGGCATTGGGTCAGCTCGACATCCGGCTGATCGCCATCGACGAGGCCCACTGCATCTCGCAATGGGGCCCGGCCTTCCGCCCAGAATACCAGGATTTGACCCGTTTGCGGGAAATTTTCCCCGGCGTGCCTATCGCCGCCCTCACGGCCACCGCCGACGAAGTCACCCGCGAGGATATCGCTGTGCAGTTGTTTGGCGGTGACGCAGAGACCATCGTGCTCGGCTTTGACCGGCCAAACATTAAACTGACGGTGGAGATGAAGCGCAGCTGGAAGGACCAACTGCTGGCTTTCGTCGAGCGCCATCAGGGTGAGTGCGGCATCGTCTATTGCCTGTCACGCAAGAAGACGGAAGAGACCGCCACCCTGCTCCGCAAGCGAGGCACTAACGCCCTGCCCTACCACGCGGGGCTGGACAAAGAACTGCGCGATACAAACCAGAATATCTTCATGACCGAGCCCGGCATCGTCATTGTGGCGACAATTGCCTTCGGCATGGGCATCGACAAATCCGACGTCCGGTTCGTCTTCCACGCCGACCTGCCGGGCAGTATTGAGGCCTACTACCAGGAGATCGGACGCGCTGGACGCGACGACGGGCCGGCCGAGGCGCATATGCTCTATGGCCTGGGTGACATCCGCATGCGGCGCGTGTTCATCGAGCAGGAGGAGGCGGGTGAAGAGCGCAAGCGGCGCGAACATCGGCGGCTCGACGCCCTGCTCGGCTATTGCGAATCCCCGGCCTGCCGCCGCGGCATTCTGCTGGAATATTTTGGCGAGCAGACCACACCGTGCGGAAATTGTGACATCTGCCTCGGCGTTATCGAGATGACCGACGGCACTCTGGAGGGGCAAAAAGCCCTCACGGCGGTGACGGAGACAGGAAACCGATTTGGGGCAGTCCATATTATTGATGTGCTGCATGGGGCGCAAACCGAGAAGGTTACTAAGGCCGGTCACGACCGTCTGTCCTCCTACGGCGCGGGCGCCGAGTTCAAGAAGGAGCAATGGCGCTCGCTTATCCGCCAACTCGTCGCAGCAGGGTTCCTGCGCCTCGACGTGCAGGGTTATGGGGGACTGGCCTGTACCGAGAAGGGCCAGTCATTGCTTAAGGGCGAGACGGACTTCCACTATCGCCCGGATACCATGCAAAGTTCGACGCCAGCCGCCAGCAAAACGCGCAAAGTGGCCGTTGCTATGGACCTGTCCGAGGACCAGACCGATCTGCTCGACCGGCTCAAGGCCTTGCGCCTTCGTATCGCAAAACAACGCCGTGTGCCGGCGTATGTGATTTTTACGGATAGATCGCTGGCCGACATGGCGCGATTGCGGCCTCAGAGTGAGGGGGAATTCGCCGAAGTCCACGGCGTCGGTGCCGCCAAGTTAAAGAAATTTGCCGCACCGTTCTTGGAAGAGATCGCGGCTGGATAAGAGGCCGGAAGTGTAATCCCGGTCAGGCAGCGCGGTTTGCCTTACGGCGCTGGTGCTCTTTCAGATACCGTTTGCGAACGCGAATCGACTTTGGCGTCACTTCGACCAACTCGTCGTCGTTGATGAATTCAAGAGCGTACTCGAGGGTCGTTTGGATCGGCGGTGTCAGCATGATATTTTCATCGGTTCCGGAGGCACGAATGTTGGTTAGCTGTTTGCCCTTGGTCGGATTCACGGTCAAATCGCTGGACCGCACATGCTGGCCAATAATCATGCCTTCATAGACCTCCGTACTGGGAGAGATGAACAAGGTCCCGCGTTCCTGCAGGTTGAATAGCGAATAGCCGAGCGCCTTGCCGTCCGCCATCGAGACAAGCACACCCGTACTGCGGCGCCCAAGCACGATATCCAGTTTGGGGCCGTAATGATCGAAGGCATGATACATCAGCCCTGTGCCCGACGTGCCGGTCAGAAACTCCGACCGGAAGCCGATCAATCCCCGCGTTGGAATCAAGTACTCAAGCTGTGTGCGGCCTTTGCCATCAGAACGCATGTCCTGGAGCTTGCCACGGCGGGAACCCAATTTCTCCATAACGGCGCCCTGGTATTCGTCTTCGAAATCAAGGGTCAGGGTCTGCCACGGCTCCAGGGTCTTGCCGTCGATATTCTTCAGAATTACCTCGGGTCGGGAAATCGCCAGTTCGTAGCCCTCGCGGCGCATGTTCTCAATGAGAATGCCAAGATGCAGCTCACCGCGACCGGAAACTTTGAACTTGTCCGGGTCCTCGGTCTGCTCGACCCGTAGTGCCACGTTGTGGATGAGTTCCTGCTGCAGGCGCGCGCCGAGATTGCGGCTGGTTACGAATTTTCCCTCGCGGCCAGCGAAAGGTGAATCGTTGACCTGAAACGTCATGGTCATTGTGGGTTCGTCGACGACCAGTGCTGGCAGCGCTTCAACTTTGTCCGGCGCGCAGATGGTGTCGGAGATATGCAACTCTGTAAGGCCAGTGAACGCGATGATCTGTCCGGCGACCGCCTCGTCCCATTCGACCCGCTCAAGACCATGAAAGCCGAAGAGCTGCAGGATGCGTTCGTTGCGAGTTTCGCCTACAGCATCAATCACGGTGACGGCGGAATTGCGGGCGATGCGTCCGCGTTGCACGCGGCCTATGCCGATGACGCCAACATAGCTCGAGTAATTGAGTGCGCTGACCTGCAACTGGAACGGCCCGTCGCGGTCGACCGCTGGCGGTGGCACAAAATCGACAATGGTCTGAAAAAGCGGCGTCATGTCGGACCCGCGATCCGCTGATGTAAGCGATGCCCAGCCCTCAAGTGCCGACGCGTAAACAACCGGAAAATCCAGCTGCTCATCGGTCGCATCCAGCCGGTCAAACAGATCGAAGGTTTGATCCAAGGCCCATTCCGGCCTCGCTCCGTTACGGTCCACTTTATTGATGACGACGATAGGGCACAGCCCAAGTGCCAGTGCCTTGGCTGTCACGAAGCGTGTTTGAGGCATCGGACCCTCAACCGCATCAACTAGGAGCAGAACTGAATCGACCATCGAGAGGATACGTTCGACTTCTCCGCCGAAGTCGGCGTGACCCGGCGTGTCAACGATATTGATGTAAAAGTCACCCCATCGGACCGCCGTGTTTTTCGCCAAGATGGTAATCCCGCGCTCACGCTCCAGATCATTCGAATCCATGACGCGGACTGAAGCCTCATCGCCGCGGCCGAGCGTGCCGGACTGGTTAAGGAGTTTGTCCACCAACGTCGTCTTGCCATGATCAACATGGGCGATAATGGCGATATTACGAAGGCCGAGAGGAGAGTCGGTCATGGTCTTCCACGTGAGGTATGAGGGGCAATGACCACTTTACATTCGGTCACTAAAATAAGGGCCACGTCGCGCGTGCGCGGCTGGCCCTGCCCTTATATAGGGCTATAGACCAGTTTTCGCTAGTGTAATGCTACTAAATCCCGTGCAGGACCAAGTTTTTTCGTCTACAGATTTGGGCATAGAGTCGTGAAACTAAGAGAATTGACTCAGATGAGCGATTTGCAACGCGCTCGCAGTGGGTCGGAGGTGCTGATTTGGAAATCGTGACCAACGTCGTCTTGCCGCTGTCTCTGGCATTCATCATGTTCACGCTCGGGCTAGGCCTGACGGCAACTGACTTCGCCCGTGTTGCACGCCAACCGAAGGATTTTCTCGTTGGCGCGGCCTCCCAAATTTTTTTGTTGCCCATCATCGCCTTCATCCTCGTGACTGTCTGGCCCGTCTCCCCTGAAATCGCCCTCGGTGTGATGATCATCGCGGCGGCACCAGGCGGGGTCACTTCAAACCTTTTGACGACATTCAGTCGCGGCGATGTTGCCTTGTCAATTTCGCTGACCGCCGTGGTCAGCCTTCTCAGCGCGCTGACCATTCCGCTCATCGTCGTATTTTCCTACGGACATTTTTTTGGCGACGACATCCAAGTTGAAGTGTCGATCGCCAAGACGGCATTGAGCGTCTTCCTGATTGTCACGGTTCCCGTTCTGATCGGTCTCACGACACGCCGGTATGCAGAGGGATTGTCGTTGCGAGTCGAACCGGCGGCGAAAACCGTCTCGGCCGTTCTATTCGCCCTCGTGCTGCTTGGCGCCATAATTCAAGAACGTCACAACATCGTTGAGTTTTATGCCGAAGCCGGTGCTATCACCTTGGTTCTGAATGTGATGATGCTAGCGCTCGCCTGGCTACTCGGCGCGATGTTCGGCTCCGGCATACCCCAACGGATCGCCATATCGCTCGAGTGCGGTCTGCAGAATGGAACATTGGCAATCGCTGTGGCGACACTCTTGTTCGGTGGGGGCCCGACGGTCATTCCCGCCGCGACGTATAGCCTGACGATGTTCGCGACAGCGCTGATCTTTATCTATTTCCTACGGCGCAACGTCGCGTCCTCTCCGTAAGAGCGACTCTCACTGGCAAGCACTCAAGTTGCAACGAGTGCGATAACATCCAAAAAATGACAATGGTAGATACCAAGAATGCTTGCCAACCACACGTCTTGGCTTACTTACCGATGTGATAGTGTTTTTCAATCTCATTGAATTCTCATCAGTTTGAAGGAAGAAAATGACAGCCGTTGGAATCGAGAAACCGTCGCGTGCGCGTCAACACCCACTCGACAGCCTGTATCAGCCGTTTACGCTGAAGTCCCTCGAACTCCCAAATCGCGTTGCTATGGCCCCAATGACACGTGGATTTTGCCAGGAGGAATTCCCGGATCCGACGTCGCAAATTATTACCGACGGCGAGCGGAGGATGGAGTCCGCCTGATCATTACCGAAGGTGCCCTCATTTCGCATCCCACTGCCAGCCCGAATACGACCTATCCACGTCTCGCATCGGGTGCATTGCAGGCAGCGTGGCAACACGTCGTCGATGAGGTTCATAGCGCAGGCGGGTATATATTTCCCCAGTTCTGGCATGTTGGTCTCAATACGCGAAGGAAAGGCCCGAACATCGACCCGACAATTGAGCTTTTGGGGCCATCTGGCGTCCATCTCGACGGCACCAAAACCGACAATCCTATGACGATGGACGATATCAATGCAGTAATAAACGCCTATGGAACCAGTGCAAAAATCGCCCGTGAGATCGGGTTCGACGGAATTGAAATCCATGCAGCGCACGGTTACCTGATCGATCAATTTTTTGGGAACACACCAATTGGCGCAACGATAGATTTGGTGGCGATTTAGCCGGACGCACCCATTTTGCTGCTGAAGTCATCCGCGAGTGTCGACGACAAGTCGGACCGGACTACCCGATCTGCCTACGTTTTTCACACTGGAAATTGCGGAATTACGATGCGAGTCTTGTTGAAAATCCAGATGAACTAGGACGATTTTTGGCTCCATTAGTCGAAGCTGGCGCCGATATGTTCCATTGCTCAACGAGGCGTTTTTGGGAGCCGGAGTTTGAGGAGAGCGACCTCAATCTTGCGGGTTGGGTCAAAAAATTGTCGGGATTACCAACGATGACAGTGGGTTCGGTCAATAGCAACACAGCGTTCACTGACGCGGACGAACCGACAATAGTCGATAATCTTGACACGCTTATGGCAATGCTCGACAGAGGTGACTTCGATCTTGTTGTCGTCGGGCGCGCGCTCATCGCTAACCCCGCATGGCCGCAATTCATCAAAAGCGGGGCCATCGAAGACCTAGTACCATTCGACAAGGCCGGGGCTGCCGACAACCTAAATTGATTTTCCTTTAGCCTCTGACATTTATCCTCTGGTCACGAGAGTTTTACCATTGCTACGGTGGCCACTAACTTGAGAGCCTATATCCTGCGCGTCGCCATTCCGCCCTACCCACCACTAATTTCTCCGGCGGGGCTAATCTACCGACGAATCGAGAAAAAGAAGCGATGAATTCCAGTCAAGATGCCGTTGTCAAAGACCTCGTCCTCGTCGGTGGTGGGCACAGCCACGTGATCGCGCTGCGGAAATTTGGCATGAAGCGATTGCCCGGCGTTCGGCTGACCGTCATCGCTCGCGACGTACACACGCCCTATTCTGGCATGTTGCCAGGCTACATCGCGGGCCATTACGCACTTGACGAGTCACATATTGATCTTCGTCCGTTGTGCCAATTCGCGCGCGCGCGCCTGTACCACGACACAGCAACTTTTCTCGACTTGAAAGAAAAGCTGGTTATCTGCGAGGGACGTCCTGCGGTTCCCTATGATGTTCTTTCGGTCAATATCGGCTCAACGCCTGATTTTAACGGCGTTTCCGGGGCAGAAACCTTCGCGACACCTGTCAAACCGATCAATAACTTCATCAACCGCTGGGAGCAATTAGTCGAGCGTGTTTTGAATAGTCTAGGACCACACCGGATTGGAGTCGTCGGCGCCGGTGCCGGCGGAACTGAGCTACTCCTCACGATACAATATAGATTAGGCAAACTTCTCAGCGAGAGTGGACAAAGTACAGATAACTTGGAATTTCATCTGATCTCAAAATCAGATGCCATACTTCCTTACTTCGCGGCTGGCCTGCAACGCCGGTTTGATCGATTGCTAGTGGATCGAGGCGTAAACGTTCATACCGGCGCCGAAGCGGAAAAAATAGCACCTGGAGAAATTACCCTCGCTGGCGGCAGCACGATCAAACTTGATGAGATCCTTTGGGTCACCGCCGCTGGCGCGCCGTCTTGGCTGCGCGACTCTGGCCTCGATGTAGATGAGTCCGGTTTCATAAAAGTCCACGACACCCTGCAATCGACGTCACATGCGGATGTCTTCGCGGCCGGAGACATTGCCGCAGTGGTCAATCATCCGCGTCCAAAGGCCGGCGTCTTTGCCGTCCGACAGGGCCCACCTCTGACGCAAAACCTGCGCCGGGTTCTCATTGGCAAGAAGGCTCGGTCATTTTCGCCACAGCGCTCGTTTTTGGTCCTTATCAGTACCGGCGACAAATCCGCCGTAGGCGCCAAATGGGGCTGGTCTGCCAAAGGCAAATGGATATGGAAGTGGAAGGATTGGATCGACCAGAGATTCATGCGCAAGTTCAACGAGCCACCCGAAATGGCTCTTGAAAAGCCAGAGAAGCTCAATCCTGGGCTTGCCGACCGCGCAACATTAACCGACATCTCAGCTATCGCGATGCGCTGCGGCGGTTGCGGCGCCAAGGTCGGGGCAAATGTCCTGACGCGAGCGCTTTCAGACCTGGAGCCAGTCGCCAACAGCGATGTCTTGATCGGCCTCCATGCGCCCGACGACGCCGCCGTTGTGCAAATTCCAGATGGCAAGGTGATGGTCCATACAGTCGACTACTTCAGGGCCTTTATCGACGATGCCTATGTCTTCGGACAGGTCGCCGCCAATCACGCATTGAGCGATATTTTTGCCATGGGTGCCGAGGCCCAATCGGCGCTTGCCATCGCGACTGTGCCCTTTGGCCTAGAGGCTAAAGTCGAAACAACGATCCGGGAAATGATGACCGGCGCCATGGATGTCCTTAACGAGGCCGGCGCGACCCTAATCGGTGGCCATACCAGCGAAGGACCTGAACTGGCCTTAGGATTCTCCGTCAACGGCCTGGCAGACCGTGAAGCCATCTTGCGGAAAGGCGGTATGGTCCCAGGCGAGGTCCTGATCCTCACGAAACCACTCGGCACCGGCACGCTGTTCGCGGCCGACATGCAGCAAAAAGCCAAGGGCAGATGGATTGAAGGTGCGCTGAAATCCATGGTTCAATCGAACCGCAAGGCCGCGCAATGCCTGTACAGCCATGGCGCCAGTGCCTGCACGGATATCACGGGCTTCGGATTGCTAGGCCACACAGTGGAAATGACCAAGGCGTCAAATGTCGACGTGGAATTCGATATGGATTCCCTGCCAATTTTCGACGGTGCTCTGGAGACCGTACGAATGAAAATTTTGAGCTCTCTGCAACCGGCTAACGTTAGGTTGCGCCGGGCAATTCGCAACCAGGAGGAGGCTGTGAAAGACGAACGCTACCCGCTGCTTTTTGATCCCCAAACCTCGGGTGGATTGCTGGCAAGTTTGCCCATAAATCAAGCGCGGGATTGCCTGACGGCACTTCACGACGTTGGTTATGAGTATGCGGCCATCGTCGGTCGCGTGAGCGCCGAGAGCGACAATTTGGAGCCGATTACACTTAATTCGTGACTGATTTGATAACCTGCCGTAAGGCAGACGCTTCGCGGGCTGGACTGAACATCGGTTTTAGTTTTCGCCCGCTGCGCTCAAGCCAATCGAGAAACTTCGGCTCCAATTCGCAGCGTTCCAACAGATTAGCCAATGCAGCCTCATCGCCAACCGGATAGTAACCTTCGTACTCTCGCCCAAGCAGGCCCACGTTGCCGGAAATGTCGCTTGCGATGACGGGGACACCCGCAACCACGGCCTCTGAGACAACGTTGGCGCCACCCTCCTGATTAGAGCTGATGACCATCAACCGAGTCTTTGCAAATTCCCGGCGCACGCGCCAACCCGACACTTCGCCAAGCCACCGGTAGCGCGGGTTGATTGCCATCTCCGCGACGGCTTGCTTCGCGAAGGCAGCGGTATGTGCCTTGCCCAGATGCGCGATCCGAAGCTTTGAGGTCCGTGGCAGGCGCCGAGCCGCGTGCGCGGCGCGAAACGGATCTTTTTCGTCCCGCAGATGACCGATGACACAGATGTCAAAATACCGCGTCGAGGAACACCGCGCCGCAGATCGTACGGCAGACAGAGATGGCGGTAATGGCAGGGCCGACTGGCGAACGGTGTGAAGCTTTCGACGCAGCCGAGACGGCAGCGCCTCACCGATAAGGTCGTGCAGGCAGATAAGCACGTCCGCCATCTCCATGGAGCGGAGTGTTGTTTTTGGTTCTGACTTCAGGAATGTATTCACATCCGTTCCACCAAGACCGACAATCAGCAGCCCGCCCGGAAAGAGATTTCTGAAGTGCAGGATAGATTCCGCACTGCGCCACGCATGAATGGCGATCATCAGGTCGGCCGCCTCACCGGTGTATTCGACGTCGACACGCACGCGATGTCCGGCCTCACGCAGTATTCTGGCCCAGCGAAGCGCTGTCGTCCGATTACCGTTTTTCGACTGTTTTTTGGCCGGCGTGATTAGGCTAATCTGCACCAGAATTTCCAATCATCACTCTTGGGTATGTCATGACCGCGCCTGTCACTACCTCACATTTGATCGAAAACATGCAAGACGCCCGCAATCGAACCCTAGAGTTGGTTCGCGACTTGGATGAGATGCAGATCATTGGACCCAAGTTACCGATCGTCAATCCTCTGCGCTGGGAAATTGGCCACGTCGCCCATTTTTATGAATTTTTCATCCTGCGCCAACTCTACAATTTTGACTCGGTGCTCGGCGAGAGGGCCGACCAACTCTACGATTCCATCGCGATCAACCATGATGTTCGCTGGGACCTTGATCTGCCGACCCGGGCCGGGACACTGTCCTATATGCAATCTGTTTTCGATCTTCTGGCCGGACGCTTGGAGGACGGCTCCGACGGCGGTATGGCGACGGAACAGGACAGCTTCATCTATCAATTTGGCATTTTCCATGAGGACATGCACACCGAAGCGTTTCTCTGGGCGCGACAGGTATTGGCCTATCCGACACCCGGTTTGGCGATCGCCGCTGTTGTCACAAGCGAACGGTTGGCCGAAGGCCATTCGGGCTGGGCCTCGGTTCCGGGCGGTGAATTCCTGCTTGGCGCTCCGGAGGGCGCGCCGTTTGCCTTTGACAATGAGAAACGCGCCTACCCCGTGGTCATTGCGCCGTTCGAAATCGCCAAGGCGCCGGTCACAAATCAGGAGTTTCAAGCCTTCGTCGATGATGGAGGTTATGCCCGTGAGGCGCACTGGGATGCTGAGGGCTGGACCTGGCGCGAGGCAACTGGCGCGGCGCACCCGGTGTATTGGCAGCCCGACGGGCCGAGCAAATGGCTGGTGCGGCGTTTTGACCGAACACTGCCCCTGCCGGCACACGAACCGGTTATTCACGTCAACTGGCACGAGGCCAACGCCTACTGCCGCTGGGCCGGGTTGCGGCTGCCGAGCGAGGCGGAGTGGGAAGTGGCGGCCCTCGGCGAGGCGGCGTCCGACGGCTCCCTTGCCTCAACCAAGCGGCGCTATCCCTGGGGCGACGCGCTGCCTACCCCGGCGCGTGCCAATCTCGACGGCCGGGCCCTCGGACCGGTTGATGTGGCTGCATTACCCGACGGCGACAGCGCGTTTGGCTGCCGCCAAATGCTCGGCAATATCTGGGAATGGACAGCTGATACATTCAATGCATTCCCGGGTTTTTCCGCCGATGCCTACAAGGAATATTCAACCATGCTGTTTGGCGACACCAAGGTGCTGCGGGGTGGCGCCTGGACGACACGGGGGCGGATGATGCACGGCACCTACCGAAACTATTTCCCGGCCGACCGGCGCGATGTCTTCAACGGATTCCGGACCTGCAAGACCTAGACTTGAGTGAATCCGCGAAGCGATCAACCGCCCGCCATAGGAAAGCCAACGAGCGCCCAGTCGGTGCCAAGAAAGCCCAGAGTCATCGCCACAACCAGAAGCGCGCCGACGACCCGCATTGGCGCGGGCAGCGGCAGGTCGAACCAGCGGCACCCAACGCCGATCAGGAAACCAAGCACAACGCCCGCAAACCCACCGATCACGGTCTCGTCTCCGTCCTCTCTCCCACCGGCCTATCGCCGTGGGCATTTGATGTCCCTACCCGGCGAGCAACGAGGCGATCCGTCCCGATGTAACCAAGCGTCATTGCCAGAACGACAAACGCGCCAATCAGAGCCTGTGGTGCAGGCACCGGAATAAAGGCCACGCGGCAGACGACACCGATGGTAAAAGCAAGGACGAAACCAAAAGCAACTTTCATAGAGGACCCCTTCTGGAACGTGGAACAGCGGGCGACGGCATTGTCAGGCATGATCCCCGCCACTCAAAGGCCGTAGACTTCTTGCACGGGGAGCAGGTGCCATCCGATGCATGCGCAGACATCCTAGGATTTTACGAATCAAAGAAAAATTCCGCTTCCTCATGCGAGAAGCGAGCAAAAAATTTTAGCTGGATACGGGGGCACGAAGCCACCTTTACCGAACTTCGGCAAAACGGTGACCAGGGATCCAGAAACCGACGTTCTTTGCACCTTAATTTTGTCCGGCTTTAAAACATCCTGTCGCACGCATCGATATCAAGTTGGCGTTTCCCTATCATCACCGTCAGACGAGTGTCTGAAAAGGGGATCACCCTTCCCCACTATTGAAGCAACTCGCCCAGAAACTCCTCCAAATCGCTAACAAACTCGACGAGACTGCCATCATCGTCTTCGCTTTGGAGCTTAGCCAGTTCCTGCTGAGCGTCGGAAACCGTTCTTCACGGCAGCACATCATCATGAGCATTCAGTCTTTCCTGTATTTCATGACCAAGCGCCACCCTCGTTTTCTCCGGCAGAACTTCGGGTCTCTCAAAGTAAATTAGCCGCTGAGCAATACGCTTCATTC
>Ga0302135_10000327_pt1 | contig 29004 bp, 24 predicted proteins | sample CBN3_surface_MG_FD_203119 | JGI IMG/M metagenome (GOLD analysis project Ga0302135, IMG submission 203119) | Marine microbial communities from Western Arctic Ocean, Canada - CBN3_32.1 | ecosystem: Environmental > Aquatic > Marine > Oceanic | place: Canada: Western Arctic Ocean | collected...
GCGCTCGCGACGCAGAAAATCTCGTGGTGGAAATCCACCTTCGACTGAACGCCGACGGCACGGTAATAACCGCGGAACTTGTTGACAATGCCCGCGCGGCACGCGACTCATTTTTTCTCGCTGCTGCGGAGAGCGCGCGTCGGGCTGTACATCTCTGCAGTCCATTACGTCTCCCGCCCAAGAAGTATGAAGAATGGAAGAATATGGTTTTAAGCTTTAATCCTCACGACATGTTCAGATAGGGCCATGCATAGATTCATTGCGATAGTCAGGTCTGTTCGCCTGCGCGCGTCGTCGCTGATTATATTGGTGTGCCTGTTCTATGTTACTGGCGTCACTGTCGCCGGTGTCAATGAAGTTGTCGCGGAAGTGCGTATTGATATTACCCGTGGAAATGTCGAGCCGCTGCCGATCGCCGTCTCTGATATATTTGGCGCCGACATTGATGAAGCGCAAATCGGCCGGGACATTGCAGGTGTAATAGCAGCGGATTTGGAACGTTCTGGATTATTTTCGCCGATCGATTCGCGAGCCTTTCTGCAGGATCCAGAATCGCTCAACGCAAGGCCCAGATTCTCGGATTGGCGCGTCATAAATGCGCAGGCGCTTGTAAACGGCAAAGTGAAAATGCTGTCGGATGGCCAGATACGGGTCGAGTTCCGTCTTTGGGACGTCTTTGCGGAAGCGCAAATAGTTGGCCGGGTGTTCTCTACTGCAAGAGTGAATTGGCGCCGCGTTGCGCACATTATCGCCGACACGATTTACCAGCGAATTACCGGTGAGAGTGGGTATTTTGATACGAGGATCGTCTACATCGCTGAAGGCGGCCCCAGGCAGCGGCGTATTAAGCGCCTTGCAATCATGGATCAGGACGGTGCCAACCATCGATTCTTGACCGACGGGAGTAATCTCGTCCTCACACCGCGCTTTTCGCCGACCGCGCAGGAAATAACCTACCTGTCATATTTTAATAATACGCCGCGTGTTTACTTGTTCAATATTGATACAGGCCGTCAGGAACTGATCGGCAATTTTCAGGGTATGACCTTCGCACCGCGCTTCTCACCGGACGGGAATTCGATAATCTTATCCTATTCAAAGGATGGAAATTCTGACATCTGGACCATGGACCTCCGCACTCGAAAAACAAAGCGGCTGACAAACAATCCGGCGATTGATACTTCAGCGACTTATGATCCGACTGGAAGTCAGATCGTGTTTAATTCCGACCGTGGCGGAACCCAGCAACTTTATGTCATGGACGCAGGCGGTGGAGACGCCCGCCGAATCAGTTTCGGGCAAGGAAGATATGCAACTCCGGTCTGGTCACCTCGCGGCGATCTGATCGCTTTTACGAGGCAATTTGGCGGTAAATTTTTTATTGGAGTTATGCGCCCAGACGGTAGCGGTGAGCGGCTTTTGAGCGAAAGCTTCCTTGAGGAATCCCCGACTTGGGCACCAAATGGTCGCGTCCTAATGTTCTTTCGCGAAGCAAGGACAGATAGCCTGGGACGTGGCGGTGCGACCCGCGTCTTTTCTGTCGACCTCACAGGCTATAATCTCCGCGAAGTTATGACCCCTGGGGATGCATCAGATCCAGCCTGGTCCCCATTGGTTCCTTGAATTTTTGAAGTAGCATTCTCAACGTCTTGTAGTACGTTAGAACTTCATTGACGTATGGTTGTATTCTACCTATCACCATGCTTATATGGTATGGTGAACTGGATTTTAACAACATCTATGTAAGTAGAAGAAGTCGTTGCTTTTCTTCCTTTTTCAAGGGGTAACTAAATGCGCTTTAGATTTTTGTGCCTGTGCGCTGCGGGCCTTCTTGTTGCGGCATGCGCAACCGAGCCCGGAGTATCTTCGGCGACTTCGGGCACTGGTGTAGCTGGGGGCACTGGTGTAGCTGGGGGCACTGGTGTAGCTGGGGGCACTGGTGTAGCTGGCCGTTCGTTGGCACCGACGCCGCCGGTAGCAAATGTTACTGAAGTATCTTCAATTAAACCTGGGTCTTCGCAACACTGGGTTGCGAGTGTTGGCGACCGCATTTTCTTCGATTTTGATAAGGCCGATATTAGCGCTGCCTCAATCGACACGCTTAACAAGCAAGCCGCTTGGCTGAAGGTGTTCCCTCAGGTGACGTTGGTCCTCGAGGGTCATGCTGACGAGCGCGGTACACGAGAATACAATCTTGCGCTAGGCGATCGGCGGGCAAATTCTATGAAAGAGTATCTCGTCAGCAAAGGCATCTCAGCGAACCGTTTAAATGCCATCAGCTATGGCAAGGAACGTCCCGCTGTTCTTGGTTCGAATGATGAGGCCTGGGCACAGAACAGGCGTGCCGTTGGAATTATCAAATCCGGAGAGGCGAGCTAGCACCGAAGTTCGCGGGTAGCTATTTGCGCTGGTTGAATGACTGGGCATTGCCTACGAAACGCTGCCACATTTTCGCCGAAAACTGGCCGCATAATTGAGGCCATGAAACACCGAGCTAATACGTATTCAAGAGAGCAGACCGCCGGCCAGAAATGGCTGGCGGTCTGTTATTGTTTGCGCGTTGCAGTTCTTGTTTTTGGCATAGGACTCCCCGTCGCGTCGTTTTTGATAACGCCGGTGGTCGCGCAAGAGAATCAAGTCTTAAGAGAACTGCAGCGGCTGAGTAGGGATCTTTCTGACCTGCAGCAATATATTTACAAGGATCTAAACAAGAGTACGGCAATTACAGAGTCGGACGCTTCCTTGTCCACAGGTGCCGCGCAGACGCCGGATTCTGATGTAGCTTCGCGAATGTTTATTCAAGTCCAACGCGTCGACGGGCAACTCCGCCAGCTCACAGGCAAACTCGAAGAGTTGGAATACTCGATTGGTGCTATGGCGAGTCGTCTGGATCGTTTAGTCGGTGATGTCGATTTGCGTCTGCAATCACTCGAGACGTCGATGCAAGTTGGGTTGATACCACAGCAGCCGGTTGTATCGCAGGGATTGCAGGGCGCGCAACCAACGATATTTGCAACCCCACTGCCCCAGCCTGTATTGCAAGTGCCATTTCAGCAGCAGCAGCGGATCCAGACGGGCCTTAGTTCGTCAAATGGAACCGCTGGCGCAAAACAATTCGGGTCGGCGCAGGAAACAACGATCATCTCATCGGCCGGTGCTACTGCCGGCGGGACAATTGGTCAGGACCTTGCCCCAGTCCAACAAGCCGTCCCCGCGGGCCAAGTGAGCGGGTTACTTCCTGGACAGAGCCCGCTTGGTACCGTGACCGGGTCTCAACTGGCGTCAGGACAGTCGACCATGGGTGTACAGTGGTCATCGACGATTCAAAGGCAATCCAGCCTAGTGCCAAAAGCCGGTCAGGTTCGACCATTGTCTTTGGCGAAAGAGCCGGAATTGACACCAGCGCGAGCACCAACACCTGCGCCAACCGTTGTTGCAAAACAACAAGTCGCGTCACCGTCAATATTGCCGGCTGGAACACCAAAACAGAAATACGACTACGCATTTTCTTTTCTGCAAAAACGCGAATTTGATTCTGCAGAACAGGCTCTTCGTGCGTTTCTCCAACAGCATCCTGAAGATGAACACGCCGGTAATGCATATTACTGGCTTGGCGAGACCTACTATGTACGCAAACAGTATACCGACGCGGCGATCATATTCTCTGATGGATACTCACGTTTCCCGGAGGGAACCAAAGCACCCGATAATTTGCTCAAGCTCGGCAAGTCGCTCGCTGAAGTTGGTGAGAAGGTAGCGGCATGCAAAACATTCACGGAGTTGCTTGGACAATTTCCAAACGCGAATACACGCATTCTTGCGAATGCAAAAGGTGAACTCGATCGCGTCGGCTGCAAATAGCAAGTCGTTGGGACACAACCAATGGTTCCGTCATAACCAAAGGCATCGCTCAGCCGATTAGTGTTACCGACTTTGCCAGACAAATGGCAATGTTGGGCCCAATGGAGTCGGCGCCACACATTGCTGTGGGTTGCTCTGGTGGCGGCGACAGCATGGCGTTGACGCTCCTTGTAAGTAACTGGGTGAGGCGGCGCAAAGGGCAGCTTACGGCGTTGATCGTCGATCATCGTCTTAGACCAGAATCGGCGAGCGAAGTGCGGCTGGTTGGGCGCTGGCTTACTGAACGCAACATAGAATTTTGTATTTTGCGTCGGAAAAACACGCCAATTGTTGGGGATATTCAAGCAAAAGCCCGAGCAGCGCGTTATCAATTGATGACAGAATGGTGCAGACGGAACGGCGTTTTACACCTTGCATTGGCCCATCAACGTGAAGATCAAGCCGAAACACTGCTCTTGCGTCTTGCGCGTGGCAGTGGTCTGGACGGGCTTGCAGCGATGTCTGTCATCTCTGAGTACCCAGACCTGCGTCTATTGAGACCGTTGCTTGACGTTCCCCGTGATAGACTGATCGCGACACTCGCACGCTTCAAACAACCTCATATCGAAGATCCATCAAACCTGAATTTGGATTTCGCGCGCGTGCGAATGCGCCAGCTATCACCGACGCTAACTGCGGAGGGTATGAGTGCTCCGCGTCTCGCAGCTACCGCGGCGCGATTGGGACGAGCCAGGGACGCCATGGAAAAATCGGTTGTCGCTATCATCGGGCACTGTGTGTCACCGCGAACTGAGGGATATTGCTTAGTCCGCGCGAAACCGATGTTAAGGGCGCCCGAGGAAATAGGTTTACGGATTCTCGCGAGAGTCTTCGCATGTGTTTCTGGTGCCGAGCATCCGCCTCGCATGGAACAATTAGAGCGATTGTATGCGTGGCTAAAGGAAGGATGTGTTGGATCTGGCCGGACTTTGGGTGGTTGCCGTGTTTCTTTGTGGCGCGAACATTTGCTTATTTGTCGTGAAGCGGCAGCTGTGGTGGACGAGGCGCCACTCAGCAAGGATATCGTTTGGGATCGGCGGTTTAGGCTTCGTACGACGATAGCGCCAAGGCAATTCGCCGACCTTTCGGTTCGCCGGTTGGGTTCAGATGGATGGCGCCAAGTTGCTCGATCACAGCCACTGCTCAAGCATTGCCTTATTCCGCCAGCGGTTCGGCCAACACTGCCCTCTATTTGGTCGCGTTCACTTGACCTCGTCGTCGCTGTACCCCACCTTAAGTATGTCAATGAAGCCAAGGGGTTGATGTTGGATAAGGTGCGAGAAATTAGTTTTGTACCGGTACGGCGGCTCTGTGCTCCTCGGTTTGCATTTGCATCCTCGGCGTTCCGCGCTATCTTGTAAGTGCCGTCGCGTTGCGACGCATCCATTTTGTCCTCTAACAGTATGAATTGGATTTGAGGTGAACTTGTTCGGCCGTAACGTACTGCTCTGGATCATCATCGTTGTTTTGATGATCGGACTTTTCAATATGTTCCAGGGTTCTGCGGACCGCGGCACGGAGTCGCCGGTTTCCTATTCACGATTCATCGATGAAGTTCAGAACGGCTCCGTCGCCGATGTGACAATTCAAGGCCGCAATATTACGGGAAGCTTCAAGGGCGGTGCCGGGTCATTCAGCACATATGCGCCAGAAGATCCCGGTCTTGTAGACAAGTTGACGGCTCGCGGTGTGTCGATCAGCGCGGTCCCAGACACAGAGGGTGTACCGTCGCTCTTTGGAATTCTAATTTCCTGGTTCCCGATGTTGCTTTTGATTGGCGTGTGGATTTTTTTCATGCGGCAGATGCAATCGGGCGGCGGTAAAGCTATGGGCTTTGGAAAATCGCGCGCGCGGTTACTTACCGAGAAGACTGGTCGAATCACATTCGAAGATGTCGCCGGGATAGATGAGGCGAAACAGGAACTCGAGGAAATTGTTGAGTTTCTTAAGGACCCGCAAAAATTCCAACGCTTGGGCGGAAAAATTCCCAGAGGCGTGCTCGTTGTTGGGCCTCCAGGTACAGGCAAGACACTGCTCGCGCGCGCAATTGCGGGCGAAGCGAATGTTCCATTCTTCACAATTTCTGGCTCAGACTTTGTCGAAATGTTTGTTGGTGTTGGCGCGTCTCGCGTCAGAGACATGTTTGAGCAAGGCAAGAAAAATGCGCCCTGTATCATCTTTATCGATGAAATCGATGCAGTAGGCCGGCATCGCGGTGCTGGGCTCGGTGGTGGCAACGACGAACGTGAACAGACCCTCAATCAACTACTTGTCGAGATGGATGGATTTGATACCAACGAGGGTGTCATCCTGATTGCGGCGACGAACCGGCCCGACGTTCTTGACCCGGCGCTTCTGCGTCCAGGACGCTTTGATCGCCAAGTCGTTGTGCCGAACCCAGATATTATTGGCCGTGAAAAAATTCTCAAGGTGCATATGCGGAAAGTACCGCTCGCTGCCGATGTTGAGGCACGTGTTATTGCCCGCGGAACACCCGGGTTTTCTGGTGCAGACCTAGCAAACCTAGTTAATGAGGCTGCCCTTTTGGCAGCGCGGCGCAGTCGTCGCGTGGTGTCGATGCGGGAGCTGGAAGAAGCCAAAGACAAGGTTATGATGGGTGTTGAACGGCGCTCTTTGGTGATGACGGAAGATGAGAAGAAACTGACGGCTTATCACGAAGGCGGGCATGCGATCGCCGCATTACATTGTGAGGCGTCGGATCCAATCCACAAGGCTACCATCATACCGCGCGGTCGAGCCCTTGGTATGGTGATGCGGTTGCCAGAACGTGATCGTTATTCGTTGGCGCGTGATCAAATTGTCGCAAATCTCGTTGTGGCGATGGGCGGGCGCGTCGCTGAAGAATTGGTGTTCGGCATCGACAAAGTCACGAACGGCGCATCGAACGATATTGCTCAAGCGACCATGCTTGCGCGCAAGATGGTTACGGAATGGGGTATGAGCGAGAAGCTCGGCCCGCTGTGTTACAACGAAAACCAAGAAGAGATATTTCTTGGCCATTCAGTGACGCAGACGAAGAATGTTTCAGAGGCAACCGCACAGGTCATCGACGAAGAAGTTCGCGAAATTGTTGAGAATGCAGAGGCTGCTTGCCGTAAGATTTTGACCGATAATCTGAAAGATCTACATACGCTTGCTAATGCTTTGCTCGAATACGAGACACTTTCAGGCGATGAGATTATCGCCATACTCAATGGTGAAACTATCGTACGCGATAATGGCGACAGCGATGAGCCATCGAGTGGCGCCCGATCTTCTGTACCGAGTAGCGGGCCGGTTGAACTCGACCCCAAACCGCAGCCGGGAAACTAAAACGCCGGGGTCGTCCACCGATTTGGGTGGTAGTTGTATTTCCAACCAATTTTGTCCAGGGGGTCGATTTTTTCGGATGCGGCTCCCTTGCATGACAGTCGACTCATGCATGAGGGATTGGCGAGTACGATTTGCCAGTGAACTGCTCATTATTTGCTATAGTTGAGCATAGGATTAGGGCGACATGGAGCATGGTCGATGGCGGGTGAAATATTCGGAACAGACGGCGTCCGCGGCACGGCAAATTCCGAACCGATAACACCACAAACTGTTTTGCGCCTTGCTATGGCTACCGGGCAATGGTTTCGTCGCGGCGATCACCGCCATCTTGCTGTGATCGGAAAGGATACGCGACTCTCCGGCTATATGCTTGAGCCGGCCTTGACGTCAGGTTTCATTGCCATGGGAATAGATGTGGTTCTAGTTGGTCCATTGCCGACGCCGGCTGTTGCCATGCTTACACGCTCGTTGCGAGCGGATTTGGGTGTCGTAATTTCAGCGTCGCACAATCCTTATCAAGACAACGGTATAAAGTTATTCGGCCCTGACGGCTTTAAGTTGTCCGATTCGAGTGAACGTGAAATTGAGCAGCTAATGTCGACGGACTCCTTGGAGCTTGTGCCCTCCGAGGATTTGGGACGAGCCACGCGACTTGATGATGCGCCTGGGCGATACATTGAATTCGTCAAACAGACATTCCCGCGTGGTTTGAGGCTCGACGGACTCAAGATCGCCGTTGATTGTGCGAATGGCGCTGCTTACCGCGTTGCGCCAACAGTGTTCTGGGAACTCGGTGCAGAGGTCGTTCCGATTGCCGTTCAACCTGACGGTACGAATATCAATCGCAACTGCGGGACGGCAGATCTGACTTACTTAGGTGAGAAAGTTGTTGCCGGCGGGGCTGATTTTGGTATCGCTTTAGATGGTGATGCAGATCGATTGGTTCTTGTGGACGAGACAGGGGAGGTAATCGACGGCGATCAAATCCTCGCGTTGATTGCATCGGCTTGGCATCGCACCGGTCGTCTCCATGGTAATGGCGTGGTTGCCACGGTTATGTCCAATTTGGGCTTAGAGCGCCACCTCCATTCTCATGGGCTCGAACTGGTCCGGACATCAGTTGGCGATCGGTATGTTGTCGAGCATATGCGTAAACACAAGTTCAACGTTGGTGGCGAACAATCGGGGCATATAGTCCTTGGTGACTACAGCACCACAGGCGACGGACTGATTGCCGCGTTGCAGGTGCTTTCATTGATGGTGGAAGGGCGCGGTCGCGCGAGCGATATCGGTCATGTATTTGAACCATTACCGCAGCTCCTGCGCAATGTCAGATCAACTGACGAAGCCGCGCTGGAGGCGACCCTGGTGCAAGACGCTATCCGAAACGGGGAAACGCAACTCGGCGAGACGGGACGGCTCGTCATTCGGGCGTCCGGTACCGAACCTGTTATCCGAATTATGGCTGAGGGAGAGGATAGAGCACTTATCGACATGGTGGTGTCCGACATCATCGATGCTCTAGAACAATCGGCGATCCGGTGACCGCTCACGCAAAACCTCTTGGTCGGGTAATGGTCATTGCGGGATCTGATTCTGGAGCAGGGGCGGGCATTCAAGCCGATATTAAGACCGTCATGGCGCTCGGCGGTTACGCGACAACGGCGATTACAGCGCTTACAGCACAAAATACCGAGGGCGTCTTTGACGTAAGTGGCGTCCCACCGTCATTCGTTACGGCACAAATTCGTGCTGTCATGGACGATATTGGCGCCGATTGTTGGAAATTGGGTATGTTACATGACGGTGCCGTCGTTGAGGCAGTGTCTGCGCTTTACGAGGAAATTGGGGAGAACGTTCCTCTGGTAATGGACCCGGTTATGCTAGCTAAAAGTGGGCATTCTCTCCTCGAACCGGCAGCGTTGGATTTGCTGAAGCATCGCCTTTTACCTCAATCGTTTATTGTTACGCCCAATGTGCCGGAAGCGGAGTTGCTGTTAGACATTGAGATTCGCTCTCCAGATGACATGAAACATGCGGCGGAAAGCATGATGTCGTTTGGGTCTGGCGCAGTTCTCCTAAAAGGGGGGCATCTCGACGGGCCTGTTGTCTGTGATGTGCTGTGCTCATCCACGGGAACTGAAACATTTGAAGCGGCGCGCATCGACTCGCGCCATACTCACGGAACGGGTTGTACGCTGGCATCGGCCATCGCCACAGGGTTGGCGCTGGGGCTACCCATCACGAAGGCCGTCACCCGCGGGCGCGCATACCTTCTTAAAGCGATGTTGTCGACGCCAAGACTTGGACGGGGAAATGGTCCAATGAACCACGCACATACACTTGTACCGTTCGACGTCGACGCTTGATCTCTTCATAGTCAAGGACGCCTGCCATGCCTGTTTCATATCAACTTGAGCCCGATTTATCGACAGAAGCATTCATTGATCTTATGGAACGTTCAGGACTTGCTGAACGTAGACCGTTGGAGGATCTCAGCCGTGTTCTTAGAATGTTGGAAAACTCTGATTTGATACTCACAGCGCGCGATGAGGAAGCGCTTCTCATTGGTGTTTCCCGCTGCATCACCGATTTCGCACTCTGTTGTTATTGCTCCGATTTAGCCGTTGATCGCAAATGGCAAGGACAAGGTATCGGTAAGAAATTGTTACAAAAAAGCCGTGCTGCTGCAGGTGAAAATTGTTTGTTTCATCTGCTGTCGAGTCCGTCGGCGATGAGTTATTACTTACATGCCGGCTTGGAAAAATTTGATATGTGTTTTGGAATACGGCGTACACAGAAACCTTCAACGGAAAATTAAACTCCCCCAAAACGTAGCAAGATTTGGGTGGGTCAGAGGTCGATGTATGGCCATAGTCCTCTCAATTGATGCAGTTTGGAGAGGGACTATGAAAAGATATTCCGCGTCGCGCTTGCCGGGGATACGAACATTGCGATACTCGGTGTTAGAAGTAGCTTCTGACGCCGTGATTGGGTTGGTTGGTGTCTTGTTCCGCTGGCAGGAACGGACAACAGAGCGACAGTGTCTGGGTCAACTTGATGGGCACCTGTTGGAATATATAGGTGTCAGTCCCTTTGATGCTCGTCGCCAGTCGAGAAAACCGTTTTGGCGTTCGTGAGTGGAGGTGAGGGATCAATGATGACAACCATAATTGACGGCGCCCAGCATTCAGCAGGCAAGGCAGGTCTGGCGATGTCGGACGCTGCTCGAATTGAACGCGCGTTGGACTATCTCGCGTCTAACTTCGAATCTCAGCCTAGTCTCGAGGAGATTGCTTCATGGGTTGATCTTAGTGAGTACCATTTTCAACGCCTGTTCACGCGATGGGTGGGGATCAGTCCAAAGAAGTTTCTCCAGTATCTTACACTCGATGCAGCTAAGCAGCGCCTTGCCGCATCGGCCAGCGTGCTTGATGCGGCGTACGATGCGGGTCTTTCAGGGCCTGGACGGCTTCATGATCTATTCGTAAACGTCGAGGCGATGACGCCGGGTGAATACAAAAAACGTGGCGCGGGATTGGTTGTCAGATATGGATTTCATCCCAGTTTACCATTTGGTGAATGTCTGATCATGGAGACAGACCGCGGCATCTGTGGCTTTGCGTTTGTTACGAATGATGGCAGGCAAGCCGCCTATGATGATCTGGCTGCTCGTTGGCCGAAGGCCACTTTTGTCTCTGATGACGTCGCTACAGCAAATTCAGCCGAACGAATTTTTACACGGCATGAAGAAGGTGTTCGCCCTAATGCACAACCGTTGAGGCTGTTTTTGTGCGGGACACAGTTCCAAATCAAAGTTTGGGAAGCGCTTCTAACTATTCCAATGGGTGCGTTGACTACCTACGGAGATCTTGCCCGACGCATTGGCTATAAAAAAGGTGCGGCTCGGGCAGTCGGGACGGCCAACGGTGCGAATTCAATCTCTTATCTAATACCATGCCACCGAGTAATCAGGAGATCAGGCGTGATCGGCGGTTATCATTGGGGGCCTGGTCGCAAGTTGGCGCTAATCGGTTGGGAAGCCGCTCAGTCAGAGAATTTACCAGCGGACTGATGGAGTGGTGTCTGCGTCGGGTCCATGCGACATGGATTATGCGCCATTACCCCAGGCTACAAACCCAGGATTCTCGAAATTAGGTTTGCCATAAGTGAGTGGTAGTTTCTCTGTCGTGACGATTCTGCCGCCTGCTGCGATGAGAACAGCGTGGCCCGCCGCCGTATCCCACTCCATCGTGCGCCCATACCGCGGATAAATATCGGCCTCTCCCACGGCAACTGTGCAAAATTTGATTGAGCTTCCCACTGTCTTGCGAGCGGCGACCGTACGCCCATCAAGAAACCGATCAATTTCCGATGGATCACCGTGACGGCGACTTGCAACGACTGTGAGACCATCCGCAGGAATTTTCCGGGCTCGAATAACCTCAGGTGGAGATGTTCCGGTAGTACGCGTTGCACCGAGTTCTGCGTAACCAAGATAAGTTGCATTGAGGGCCGGCGCATGTACGACACCCAGTACGGGAACCCCGTCCTTGATTAAGCCAATGTTAACGGTGAACTCACCATTGCGGCTCAGGAACTCGCGTGTTCCGTCGAGCGGGTCAACGAGCCAAAAAATGCCACCACTTGTATCAGGGATGCGTCCGCCGGCGACGGCCTCTTCGGCAACTACCGGGATACTTGGGGTGAGTATATGAAGTCCTTGCGTGATTATATCTTCTGCCGCTGTATCCGCGGCGGTAACAGGTGACGAATCTGCCTTTAATTCGACTGTGAAGTCGGTGGCATAGATCTCCAAAATTGTCCTGCCTGCCGCAAGTGCAAGGTCGTTGATTTCATGCGCCAACGCGGCGTGGTTAATTTCGAGTTCTCTCATGCAGCACCGGTTTTTCGCATATCAGATGTCATGCGTTGCCGCTGATGAGGCGCCAAACCTTCTCAGGTGTAACAGGCATATCGATTGCGGAGACGTTGAACTCAGATAGAGCGTTGAGGACCGCGTGAACAACGGCTGGTGGCGCACCAATGCTACCGACTTCACCAGCGCCTTTGATTCCCATCGGGTTGTTTGTGCAGGGAATGTCTTCAACAAAGTTTAGATCGATGGCCGGCACGTCATCAGCACGTGGCATGCGATAATCCATATAGGATCCCGTAAGAAGCTGCCCACTCTCTGGGTCATACACGCAGCCTTCATGCACTGCTTGACCAATTCCTTGAATGACCCCGCCAATGACCTGGCCACCAGCAAGAAGTGGATTGATGAGCGTCCCGATATCGTCGAACGCAGTATAACTCACAACATCAAGGCTGCCTGTATCGCGATCAATCTCGACCTCACAGACATGGCAACCGTTTGGAAATGTGTAGAGTTCCGTGCCAAACTCGCCGTCGCCAAAGAGGCCCGGTTCGTTGCCGTCGTTATTATACTTTGGGTCTGTAGTGGCTTCGGCGATTTGAGCAAGGGATACGCGGCGATCAGTGCCGACGACTTTGAACTCACCGTCGGCAAAATCAATGTCGGCTTCAGAGGCTTCCAGTACCTCTGCAGCAATTCTCTTGCCGTTTTTAATAAGTGCTAGGGCCGCGCGTTCACATGCAACGCCACCCACGGACATCGACTTTGAGCCGCCTGTGCCGCCGCCGGTTGCGACTGTATCCGTGTCGCCTTGAACGACATGGATACGTTCATTTTCAACGCCAAGATGGTCGGCAATGACTTGCGTGTAGCTTGTCGCGATCCCTTGGCCGATTGCTTGCGTACCAATAACGAGTGTCACGTCTCCGCTGCCATCGACCTTTAAGGCAGCTTTTTCGGCGCCGCTACCGCAATTCTCAATATAGGAGGCGAAGCCGAATCCGCGAAGTTTCCCGGCATTACCAGATTTTACCTTGCGGTCGGGAAATCCCTCGCTGTCCGCACGCTCAAGCGCTTTTTCCATCATTCGCGGAAAATCACCACAGTCGTATGTATGAACGATAGCGGTGGTATATGGCATCTCATCTTTGGGGATAAAGTTACGTCGCCGCAGCTCTGCCGGATCGACTGCGAGTTGACGGGCCGCAGCGTCGACCAGGCGTTCGACGAGGTATATTGCTTCGGGTCGACCCGCACCGCGGTAGGCGTCGACGGTGACTGTATTCGTGAAGACCCCAGTGACTTCGACGTGGATTGCGGGAATCGTGTAGACGCCGCCCAGTAGTTTGGCCCCGGCGCTGGTTGGGATGTACATCGCGAAAGATGAATAAAACGCTCCAAGAGCTCCATATGTGTGCACGCGGACACCAAGAAACTTCGCATCGGCATCAAGCGCCAGTTCGGCATGGCTTACGTGGTCGCGACCATGGTTGTCGGACATGAATGCTTCCGAGCGGTCGCTTGTCCATTTGACGGATCGGTTGAGGTCCTTGGCCGCGAATAGAACAAGCGGCTGTTCGTTATAAAGCATGGTCTTCATACCGAAGCTACCACCGACATCTGGTGTTACGACGCGCAGTTCGTCAGCTTTCACCCCGAGTACGGCGGAGACACAATTTTGCGTAAAGTGGACGCCTTGCGAGGGGCTATGGAGCGTATAGCGTTTGCCATCCCAATTGCCGATCGCCGCGCGGGGCTCCATAGCGTTTGCGACAAGGCGGTTATTGACTAGATCTACGGTGACAATGTGTTCTGCCTTCTCAAAGACCTTATTCGCTGCCTCCCGGTTTCCCATTTCCCAATTAAAGGCAATGTTGTTCGGTGCGCCTTCCCAAATTTGGGGCGCGCCATCTGCTGTCGCCCCTTTGGTGTCGGTCACGGCCGGAAGTGGCTCGTAGTCGATCTCGACGAGTTCAGCAGCATCCTTTGCCTGGCCAAAAGATTCGGCGACAACAAAGGCAACCGGATTGCCAACGTGGCGGGCAACTTTGTCTGCGAGGATGTCACGTGTCGGTGAAAATACCTTCGAACCATCGATGTTGTCGAAGCCCATCGCAAATGGCATCGGCTTTAGCCCCGCGGCCTTAATATCTTTGGCTGTGTATGCGGCCAAGACGCCAGGCGCTGCTTTTGCCGGTGATGTGTCGATGTTGGCAATTCGTGCGTGTGCATGGGGTGACCGCACGACAACACCATAGGCTTGACCATCAACATTTATGTCACTGGTATAGGCGCCGCGACCCGTCAGTAAACGTTGATCTTCCAGGCGTGCTCCTGATTGTCCAACACCGAATTTGACCATGAAAATACCCCCCATCTTGTTGGTTGAGATGATAGGAGCCAGGGGGGGCGGGTCAACCAGAATATTGATCAGAAAGAAACGCGACGTTGGTTACGACACCTGATCGCTGTCGTTGATTGCTTTCCAAATTTTTTCCGGCAAAGTTGGCATGTCGATGTTATCGATACCAAATTCTGCTAACGCGTCGATGACGGCATTGACGAGCGCTGGTGGTGCGCCGACTGTTCCAGATTCACCGGCTCCCTTTATGCCCATGGGATTTGTTAAACTCGGAACGCCTTCAGCCAGAGTAACGTCCATAAACGGTAAATCGCTAGCGCGCGGCAACGTATAATCCATAAACGAACCGCTGAGAAATTGCCCGGACGTATCGTCATAGACGCAATGCTCAAGCAGAGCCTGTCCTGCGCCTTGGGCAACGCCACCATGAACCTGGCCGATCGTCAGAAGAGGATTGATTACGGTTCCGAAGTCACTAACCACTGTGTAGTCGATAATATCCACTGCCCCTGTTTCAGAATCGACCTCGACTTCGCAAAGGTGACAACCATTGGCATATGATGCGAGGTTCGAACCGAACTCGCCGCTGCCGATAAGCTCCGGCGTCTCACCTTCAGGTAAGTTTTGAGAATCTTGCCCCGCCGCTGCAATTTCGTACAAAGTTCGACTGCGATCGGTTCCTGCGACTTGGAATATGCCATTTGCGTATTCAATGTCTTCAGTCGCAGCTTCAAGTACATGACTGGCGATCAGCCTGCCCTTCTCAATCACAGCGATAGCAGCACGGTCGCAAGAAACACCGCCAATACCTGTTGATTTTGAGCCACCCGTACCGGCGCCTGTCGCAACCAGATCTGTATCACCCTGAATAAATTCGATTTGATCAACTTCAATACCCAGCCGATCGGCTGCTATCTGTGGAAAGATCGTCGCGTGGCCTTGTCCGCCGGATTGGGTGCCCTGAATCATTGTGATTTTGCCGGACGGTTCGACGCGTATTTGTGTAGTTTCGGATGCGCCAGCCGACGAATTTTCGAGGTGGTAAGCGATACCGCAGCCTCGCAATTTTCCTGCGACTTTAGACGTTTCCCGCCGGGATTTGAAGCCATCATAGTTCCCACGAGACAATGCATCGTCGAGGTTGCGTCTGAATTCACCACTATCATAGGTGAGATTCAGGGCCGTCGTGTGCGGCATCGCTTCCGGCGCAATGAAGTTCAGGCGCCGAAACTCAGCCGGGTTCATCTGGATCTGGCGTGATGCAGCGTCCACAAGACGCTCGATTACATATCCTGCCTCGGGTCGACCCGCTCCACGATAGGCGTCAACCGGAACGGTATTCGTGAATACTCCCGTTACACGGCCGAAAACATGAGGAATGTTGTAGGCGCCGATTTGCAGCGCCACCTTTGACCCAAGAGCGATCGCGGGGCCAAACTGTGAGAGGTAGGCACCAACGTTATAGTGCGTGTCTATGCGCATCGCTTGGATTTTTCCGTTGGCGTCCAGAGCAAGTTCAGCGTTGTTAACCTGATCGCGACCTTGCGTGTCGGCGAGAAAGCTTTCGCTTCTATCCGCTGTCCATTTTACCGGCCGCTCAAGTTTGCGGGCAGCAAGGAGAACGAGAGGCAACTCCGGGTAAAGCCGATTTTTCATACCGAAGCTGCCGCCGACATCGCGCGTTACAAGATGAAAGCTTTCTTCTGGCAAATGGAAAATGTGATTCGCGAGTTGCCGTCGCATGCCATGGACGCCTTGTGTAGGCGCGTGAAGGGTATAGCGTGTGCCGTCCCAGTCGCCGACGAGCGCCCGTGGTTCTATGGCGGCGACGACGACCCGATTGTTGACGAGTTCTATCGAAACGGTATGCGCTGCATTGAGAAATGCAGCATCGGTCGCTTCTTGATCACTGGTTTCCCAAATGTAGCAAGTGTTGTTTTTCGCTTCAGGCCAAACCTGGCTCGCACCCGCATCAGCGGCGCCTTTCGTATCAACAACCGCAGGCAGAGGTTCGTAGTCCACCTCAATCAATTCAGCGGCGTCTTTGGCGATTGATAGAGTCTCTGCAACGACAAATGCAACTGCGTTTCCGACATGACGCACGAAACCGTCCGCCAATATGGGTCGAGCTGGTGACACCATTGGCGAACCATCGCGTTGTGTCACATCGGAAAGGCAGGGAATCGTCCCTAACCCCGCCGCTTTGATGTCAGCGGCTGTGAGCACTGTGAGAACGCCTTCTGTTGCCTTGGCTGCACGCGTATCGATGCCGGCTATACGCGCGTGAGCATGTGGTGAACGCAAAACGTAACTGTACGCCTGGTTCGGCACATCGAAGTCATCGGTGAAGGCTCCGCGCCCAGTGAGCAATCGAAAATCTTCCTTGCGTCGAACGGATTGGCCAATTCCTGAGTTTGTCATATGCGTATTTTCCGTGCGTTAAAAAAATATTGTTTATCTGAGGTCGCATCTGAACATGATGGATATCCCTGAAGGTAGCCCTAATTATTCCTCATCAATGTCTTCTGTCACCTCGATTGACGATGCGTCTTCTTTGCCCCGCCGTACAGTGAGCGCTGAAAAGCGCCAAGCCTTGAGTGTTGGTGACCAATGGTCTCTAGTCCAACCGGCCTTGAGCTTAAGTTCGACGAGAAAATCTGCAGGATCGGACAAGTTCTTCCAAACTTGCGGTAAGAATACCGCCCGTTTGCCCAGCAGCGCAGCTTCGTCTGTAAACGACAATTCAGTTTCAGGTCCTAATAATGTTACAGAAAGGTTGATCCTCTCATTCTCACTCGGCATTAGCGCTGGAAAGCGGGGGTCGTGGAAAGCTGCGGCATAACCGTTGGCTGCCGTGTCCGCGATCAGCGGTTGACGCGGCGATAGCGTGCCGACGCAACCACGCAGGCGGTTATTGAGCGTGAGTGTCACAAAAGTTGCGCGATGTTGTTGTAATTCTCGCGGCACATCGTCGACCGATATCTTAGGTGCTCGCCCGTGTTTTAGCGCAAATTCAATTGCTTGCGCCGCGGCGGCAAGAAGTGCGCCGCCATGCCGCAGCAACAGCTGCCGGTCGTCGATGTTTTGTTCGTCAGCCAAGGATCCAGGACCCGTAGCCGACGACGCGGTCGCGTGGACCAGCGGTATCGCCGAAATTTCTCAAGTCGAGCCGCTCGATCTTTAGCCCAAGCTCATCCGCTAGCAGCAGCAGCCCATCGACGGCGATACGGCCGCAGGCACCATCGTGTGATATGGCGTCCGGCTGCAATGCCTCAATAGCCTCAGCGGTCTTTAGGTCGATTTGACGCGCAGGGTCGTAACCATGGTAGTGGCTGAGATCGCTTAAAATAACGATCAGGGTTTCATCTCCACCCCACAACTGCTTTAGGAACTGGGCAACTGCCCTGTGATCGACTGCCCCAACGATAAGTGGCACCAGCGCAAAATCGCCAAGAACCTCTCGTAAGAAAGGCGGGTGCACCTCAAGCGCATGCTCATCCGCGTGGGGCTCATCGTTGATTTCAACCTGCGGGAGATCGCCTATGGCGGCGATCGCGTCATTGTCTATGGGGATTTCGCCGTTTGGTGTGGCAAATGCGTCGACACTCGGTGCAGCGATCTTGTTCAGGGGAACACGATGGTTGGGGCCCAGCAGGACCACACGGCGGATACGATCAGCAATGCCGCGAAGGGCATCGTAGGCGGGAGCAGCGACCATCGCGGAATAGATGTATCCCGCGTGGGGCATAATAATAGACTTAGGAGTCCATCTTCGGAATTTGGCATCGTTCTGCGCATCCGACAGGTATTGCGTCACCGCTGCATGCAGTTCGCCGGGATCGTCGGGATAGAACAAACCGGCTACCGCTGCCGGTCGGACCGATATCATCGCGTGCTTGCCTCGCCGTTCCAAATTGAAATGATACCGAATCGCTCTTTTGTGGGGCAACATGACCGTATCGGCAGACCTAATATATTTGGCCTGAGCACTCGAACACACCAAATCTCTCCCTATATATAGGGAGTAGGGTGAGATGAACCAATTGCCCGAGAATAACGACATCGAAGGTGTTCCAGCGCGCTATTGGCATCGTCTGGAAGATGGTCGCATTCAATGCGATCTTTGTCCGCGGTTCTGTAAGTTAAACGACGGCCAACGTGGGCTGTGTTTCGTGCGCGGGCGCGTGGGCGATCAAATGGTCCTTACCACCTACGGCCGGTCCAGTGGCTTTTGCATCGATCCTATCGAAAAGAAGCCACTCAATCATTTTCTGCCGGGGACGCCTGTCATGTCCTTTGGAACGGCTGGATGCAATCTTACCTGCAAGTTCTGCCAGAACCGGGATATCTCCAAATTTCGTGAAATTGATACGCTCGCCGACGCGGCATCACCTGAGCTCCTTGCCGAGGCGGCGCTCAGGAGCGGCTGTCTTTCAGTGGCATATATCTACAATGACCCGGTCATCTTCCTCGAATACGCTGTGGACGTGGCGGTCGCCTGTCGCGAACGTGGGCTTAAGAATGTTGCCGTTTCTGCGGGATATATCTGCCCGGAGCCACGCGTTGAGTTCTTTGACCACATGGATGCGGTTAACGTGGACCTCAAGGCCTTTGCGGAGGATTTTTACGCCCGTCTGTGCTCATTCTCGCTGACACCCGTTCTGGAAACTCTCAAATATCTAAAACACGAAACAAATGTCTGGGTTGAACTCACAACGCTTCTGATGCCGGACGAAAACGATTCGGAAGCCGAAATCGAGGAAATGACGCAGTGGGTGTTCGAAGAATTTGGGCCCGATGTACCAATGCATTTCACGGCGTTTCACCCCGACTACAAGATGCTGGATAAGGGCAACACCCCAGCTGAGACGGTAATCCGTGCCCGCAACATCGTCGTGAAGAATGGCATTCGTTACGCCTACATCGGAAATATTCATCATGTGGAAACGGGTAGTACGTATTGTCATGGGTGTGGGGCGCTGCTTATCGGGCGGGATTGGCACATGATTGCTGAATGGCACCTGACCGATGATGGGCGCTGTGAGATGCGTGTGCGGGTGTCTTCGACGGACCACACGGGACCCCTAGGCCGTCGTCGTGCTCCCGTTAATCCTGAGCGCCTTGAATGTGATGCACATGTTGGTAGCGGCGGAATGGCCTGACAGCATGGCGCATAAGACGTCACGCTCCCGTGACTTGAGTATAGCAAACCGGACTTTTCCCGTTGGGTGATGTGGAGATTATGAAAAAGACGATTTCTGCAATGTTCGATTCATGTAATCGAGGGATCGCCTTCAATTCGCTATCGGCTTGGTCACCGGTCAAGTATCCAGATCATTTTATGTTCGTCGATCCAATCGAGATATTAGAGCATTGTCGGAGCCTTACGCGGACGATTCTGTTTCGTCATGAGTATCTGCCACAAGATTTCACGATTTATCTCTACCGCGTTTGAGCGGGTAAAACATCAAAGAACCCCGGCCAATCAATGGCCGGGGCACCCCAACGCATAAGAGGTAAGTTTCGGGAGGTATCTCTCTATTCGAAAGCCTCTTCCCATGTTCCCTGGGTCGCAGCGCGAGAATATTCGGTTGCGCGGTTCTCAAAAAAATTAGTGTGTTCGACGGCGTTCAGCATGTCATCGATCCACGGCAGCGGATTGCGCTCCACATGGTAGAGCGGCGTTAAACCGAGTTGCATGAGCCGGTGATCGGCGATGTAGCGGATATACTGTTTGACTTCGGCGCTCGCGAGACCTTCGATCGGGCCCATTTCGAACGCTCGGTCGATAAATGCATCTTCGTGGTTGACGATCGTTGTGCAGGCAAGTGCCAGGTCACGCTGCAGTTCGTCGTCCCAAACTTCCGGTTCTTCCTCAACGAAGGTGCGAAATAGACGAATAATCGAGTTGGTGTGCAGCGATTCGTCTCGCGCCGACCAAGTAACGATCTGACCCATGCCCTTCATTTTATTGAAGCGTGGGAAATTTAGCAGCATCGCAAAGCTTGCGAACAACTGGACGCCCTCGGTAAAGGCGCCAAAAACGGCGAGGGTCCGGGCGATCTCTCCCTTCGTCTTCGTGCCCCATTGCTGCATGTAGTCGTACTTGTCCTTCATTTCCTTATATTTGAGGAATGCCTGATACTCGACTTCGGGAATGCCGATCGTATCGAGCAGATGGCTGTAGGCGGCGATGTGAATGGTCTCGGTATTGGAGAACGCAGCCAACATCATTTGAACTTCGGTCGGTTGAAATACCTGTGAATAGTGCTTCATGTAGCAATTGTTGACTTCGACATCGGCCTGCGTGAAGAAGCGAAAAATCTGGGTCAGAAGGTTGCGCTCGGATTCAGTCAAATTGCGATGCCAGTCCTTGACATCGTCCCCCAACGGAACTTCCTCCGGTAGCCAGTGGATGCGTTGCTGCATCAGCCAGGCGTCGTAGGCCCAAGGATAATGAAATGGCTTGTAGATTGAGTCAGATTTTAGCAGCGACATTCGTTATTTTTCCCTCGAGCCGGAACATCTACTGGCAGCTCAGACATTCCTCGTAGTCAGCTTCATTGGCCTGTTCGTCACCGTTGACGCGGCCAAGCAATGGTATGGTCGCAACACCGTTTTTCGACGATGCAGACGTCACGGTTTCCGAGCGCTGGATTGATTTAGAGCGGCAGTAGTAGAGACTTTTCACACCTTTCTTCCAGGCGAGCATATGGACTTGGTGTAGATCGCGTTTGTGGACGTCACCGGGTAGAAAGACATTGAGCGACTGCGACTGGCAGATTTGGCCTGCACGGTCGGCTGCATGCTCAATAATCCAGCGCTGATCAAGCTCGAATGCTGTTTTAAAAATTTGCTTCTCATCCTCGCTCAGGAAGTCGAGATGCTGCACAGAACCTTCATTCGTTGTGACTGACGACCAGGTGTCATCATCGTCTCGGCAATATTTCGCCAAAACTGCCTTCAAGTGCTTGTTGCGCACATTGAACGAGCCTGAGAGCGTCTTGTGCGTATAGCTATTTGCGGCAATTGGTTCAATCCCGGGCGAGGCGCCACCGCAGATGATTGAGATCGAGGCGGTCGGTGCAACGGCGAGTTTGTTCGTGAACCTCTCGGCAATACCGTAATCTTCCGCGTCCGGGCAAGCTCCACGTTCCGCAGCAAGTGTTTGGCTGGCAGCGTCAGCCTGGCCCCGGATGTGTTTGAACATCCGGTTGTTCCAGACTTTTGCCATGACGCTCTCGAAAGGAATGCCTAATGCCTGCAGAAACGAGTGGAACCCCATCACGCCCAGGCCAACAGAGCGCTCACGCATGGCGGCATATTTGGCACGTTCCATGGTGTCTGGGGCGGTATCAATAAAATCCTGAAGGACATTGTCGAGGAAGCGCATGATGTCTTCGATGAACGTAGGATGGCCTTCCCATTCATCATATTTTTCGACGTTGAGCGAAGAGAGACAACAGACGGCGGTTCGCTGCTTTCCGTGGGGGTCAATGCCAGTGGGCAATGTGATTTCAGAGCACAAGTTCGACGTCTTGACCGAGAGACCGGCAAGTTTGTGGTGTTCCGGGACGGCGCGGTTCACATGATCGACAAACACGAGATATGGCTCGCCCGTTTCGACCCGTGCGGTGAGAATGCGGATCCACAAGGATCGCGCTGAAAGTTTGCGTAATACTGTGCTGTCTTTGGGGCTCACGAGGGCCCATTCCTCATCATTTTCAACAGCGCGCATGAAGGCGTCGGAAATGAGCAGGCCATGGTGCAGGTTGAGCGCTTTGCGGTTCGGGTCGCCGCCTGTCGGTCTGCGGAGTTCGATGAACTCTTCGATTTCCGGATGGTTGACCGGAAGATAGACAGCGGCACTGCCTCGCCTCAAGGAACCTTGACTAATTGCAAGCGTAAGTGAGTCCATGACGCGAATGAAAGGAACCACACCAGAAGTCTTTCCATTGCGGCCAACAGTTTCACCAATTGACCTGAGATTACCCCAATAACTGCCAATTCCACCGCCACGCGCTGCAAGCCAAACGTTCTCGTTCCATAACTCGACGATACCGTCGAGGCTATCGTTTGCTTCATTGAGAAAGCACGAGATCGGCAACCCTCGCTTCGCCCCTCCGTTTGAAAGGACTGGTGTCGACGGCATGAACCAAAGTCGGCTCATATAGTCATAAATACGCTGCGCATGGGCACTGTCGTCGGCAAAATGCATTGCCACGCGTGCAAAAAGGTCTTGAAAACTCTCGTCCGGCAGCAAATAACGGTCGGTCAGCGTCGCCTTTCCAAATGTGGTCAGAAGCGCGTCGCGGCTGGCATCGATTTTGATTCGAATACCACGCTCGTTCTGCGCAATAGTCTCACCGTCAGTCGAGGCAAATGTCTGTTCGAATGCTGATTCGGAAGAATCGCTATCGCCGATAAAGCGATTAGCTTCAGAGTTATCCACAAGGACCTCATCGCCCACAAACGCTTCCGTTACCTCAACCATTTTCCCTCCTGTCCACAGGTGTGCATTGAATAACTTGTGGATAAAACACAAGATGTCGTACGTTTCGCAACATACCGCACAAGATGTGGAGACAAGTCAATCAGAACAAAAAGAGAACATATTACTTGCGTGAGAATAAATCAACTATTGGATCGATTTGGTCGTCGTCATATTGACAGTTTTTTGCGATTACGCAGGGAAGTTGCAATTCTGAAGAAGCAGTATTCAAACACACGGAATTTACTCCATCATGCGCCTTAATCTCGGATGCGGCTTCAACAAGATGGATGGGTACGTCAACGTTGACGCTAACCAAGATTGCTCGCCGGATGAGGTGACCAATCTGGAAGACTTACATTGGCCGTGGCCCGTCAACTCTGTAGATCAAATTGTCATGACACATGTACTTGAGCATTTGGGCCAGGCGGCCAGCGTCTACACAGGAATAATTAAAGAGCTCTATCGGATCTGCAAACATAACGGCCGAATTATCATCACGGTACCTCACCCCCGACACGATACCTTCATTATTGACCCGACCCACGTCCGTCCTATTACGACAGAAGGTCTGTCCATGTTCTCGCGCCTGAACTGCGAGCATTGGATAGAAACCGGAGCTGCAAATACTCCACTCGCGCTTATACACAATGTTGATTTCGAAGTTGAGTCGAGTGAGTTTGTCCTCGATCAACCTTGGCGCAGCAAACTTGAAGTGGGATCAATGACTAAGTCGGATATTGTCTTGGCCATTCGTCAATACAACAATGTTGTGCTAGAGACGAAAATCATCCTACGGGCGATAAAGGACGGCTAACGGCCATTTTTGCGTAGTACTTTTTGAGCGAGGGCCGTTTGGGGATGGCAGTTGAACAAAATTGCGGCAGAATGCCCGCATGTGCGGTCGCTATACCCTGACATCGCCTCTAGAGGCCCTGCGCGAACTCTTCGGTATATCAGAGCGGCCTAATCTCGCGGCCAGCTATAATATCGCGCCGACCCATAAGGTGGCGACCGTGCGGATCGGTGACGATGGCGACCGACACTTTGCTTCGCTCGCCTGGGGGCTCGTCCCATCATGGGCTAAAGAGGTGGCTACGTCCGGTCCACTCATCAATGCACGTGGCGAAACTGTAGCGAGCAAGCCGTCATTTCGAGATGCTTTTTATAAGCGTCGTTGTCTTATCGCCGCTGACGGGTTTTACGAATGGAAGGCAGAAAACCCGGGTGGTCCTAAGCAGCCTTACCGAATAACACTGGCAGAAGAGGGTCTGTTCGCCTTTGCTGGCATTTGGGAACGCTGGGAGAATCCGAAGGCGGCGGAGTCAGATGTATCCTCATTGGAAACATGCGCTATCGTGACAACTGTTGCGGCGGCGCCCATTGCGCATATCCATCACCGAATGCCAGTTATCCTCAATGCCGCTGACCACGAAACTTGGCTGACGGCAGCGGCGGATGAAACACAGGCACTTATACGTCCTTATGAAGGCAGGCTTACTACGCATCCCGTGAGTGCGCGTGTTAACGCCGTTCGTAACGATGACGCGGAATTGCTGGTGCCAGAATTGATAGGCGACACGGCTGAAGGCTCGAAAGATCGTCATCCTGGAGGTAGTCAGCTTGATCTATTTTAGACGAGCGTGTTGGGAATGATATCGAGAGGGGAGAATGTCTTGGGTGTATGCAGTCTTCGCGCTACATCGATTTTCCTGGCGGCCCTCATCGTCGCGAGTTGTCAGACGTCAGGAAACCTACACGATCTCGCGTCAAAATCGTTCAAAACGTACCAGGATGGCCGCTATTCAGAGGCTGAGCCCCTGATGATTTAGGTTTTAGAGCTCAATGTGCAAACCACCGGAAAAAACCACATAAATTACGCAACTGCTCTGAATATTTTGGCAACGCTCTACGATAAACTGGGCCGTTACGAGGAAGCCGAACCGTATCATCTTGAGGCGTTGGAGCTCCGCAAGAAGCTCCTCGGAAGCAATTCGGAAAAGGTTGCATCATCCGCCACACACGGGCTTACAGCCGGCGATTTTGCAGAAGTGGGGGAGCCGGCATTGGTGATGACGCCGCCGGTGACGGCTTCGGACGAAGATGATGGCCTTCTAACGGCGAGTGAAGTTGCACATCTAAGACTCAACGCGGACGGGGTCGTATTGAGTGCATGCAATACCGCTGCGCCTGACGGTTCGCCGGGCGCGGAGGGCTTGTCCGAGTTAGCGCGCGCATTCTTTTATGCAGGGTCACGAGCATTACTGGTGTCGCATTGGCCAGTAGATTCTCAGGCTGCCACGCGTTTGACGACGCGTCTGTTTTCAATTTCTTCTGCTGAACCAGCACTTGGTAGGGCTGAAGCTCTCCAGCGTTCAATGCTCGAATTAATGGATAGTATTGACCGACCCTACTACGCCCACCCTATATTCTGGGCGCCGTTCGTCGTTGTCGGTGAAGGTGGTGCGGCTTGAAACGGACTAATTAAGGATTTGTGACAGCAACAACCTGTTTCGCTACTCATTAGCTTTCAGGTCATCGTAATAGGCTTCGGCGCCGGGATGTAACGGAACGGTAATGTTGCGCGTGGCATTTTCCAACGCGTCGAACTTGCCGTCGGGATGTGCTCCCACCAACATGCGCCGTGTGTTCTCATGCCAGAGCGAGCGCGTCAGCTCCTTGACAAGTTCAAATGGAGCGTTGGCGGAAACTATCCATTGTACGGCGAGGCTGACGGTCGGAACGCCCAAGACATTCTCATAGGTATCGTTGGTTATCTTGGCTTCGGCAAAGAAAGGCCGCGTATTACGGAGAATTTCGCCAGGGGGGCCAGCAACAGCCAGCAAGCGCAAGGGCAGTTGTTTGGCCAGATCGGCGATCGCCGCAATTGGTTCGGCGCCCACTTCAAAATACGCGTCTATTTCACCGGCCATCAGCGCGTCTGCTGCTGGGCCGGGTTTCAATTGCCGAACTTTGAGGTCGCCTTCTCTAAGGCCGTAGACGCCAAGAATATCGCGAGAGTTCTCACGGGTTCCGGAGCCGGCGGGGCCTAACGATACGCGCTTGCCTGCGAGTTGGTAGATCGTGCGTATCTGCGAATCCGCGCGTACAACGACGTGGACTGCTACGCGAAATAGATTTGCGACGACCCGAAGTTCGCTTATGGGTGTTTTAGTAAGATAGGGCCCGGTACCATAGTGTGACCAGTGGGCCACATCAGCTTGGACTAAAGCCGAGTCGACCTCGCCACGACGAATTAGTTCAACGTTTTCAAACGCTCCGCCGGTCGATTGTGCGGTAGCGATGAGGCCTGCAACGCCGCAACTACCGCCCTTGTCGCAAGATCGGCTTCCCGGTGGGTTACTGATGCCAGCAGCAATTGCCGCGCCGACAGCGTATAGCGTGTCCGCCGTGGGGCCGGTCCCAATTCTAAAAAAAGTTGTTTCTTGAGCAGCGAGGGCATTCGCCAGCATCCCACCAAAAGCGGAAATGATGATGATTTTGCTGAGGGTACGCATAAGCAAATGTTGGGCCTGACTCTTGGTGACGTGACTATGCTCTACGCTTGGTGATACCTCGCGTCAACGAATGAGATTTCAACCTGTCGCGATTCTGCCCGAACACGTTGGCATAAAATTTACGGCGCTTGGTAGCTACCGGCAGTCTCTGCACGAAGACGTGTAAGTGCATAGACGGCGTCGATGAATGGTGTCTCTACATTTACCATTCTGCCGATTTCAGCGACCGCACCGACAATTGCATCGATTTCTATTGGGCGACCCTTGTCAAAATCTTGCAACATGGATGTTCGAAAATCACTCGGCCGTTTGTATCCTTCGACTCTTTCTTCCGGCGTGCTTGGAAGCGTGATGCCGAGTTTTTCGGTGATTGCGTAACACTCATACATCATCCCAACGACGAGCTCTGAGACACCATCATCAGCATATATTTCGCCCATTGTGCCCATCGTTAAGACGCTGATCGGATTTGCCCCAATGTTTCCCAAAATTTTGTACCAAACCTCAGTGCGAATTTCCGTGCTAACCGGTGATTCAAATCCCGCAGTTTTGAATGCTTCGGACACACGCTGAACACGCTCACTCTCACTACCATCGAGCTCTCCGACAGGGAATCGGCCGAGCCGGTCCGCGCGGCCAAGATGGGAAATTACGCCGGGTTCAGGGACAGATGCCCCCATATAAACGACGCAGCCAAGCGTACGTTCAGGGCCAAGTCCGTCCCATACTTTACCTCCCGGATCTACGCTGTCTAAATTCTGCTTTAACCGGTCACCAGGCGGTCCATAAAAATACCACCATGGAACGCCGTTATGCGCCGGGACCACAACGGTGTCTGGACCGATCAAAGGCTTGATGGCTGAAAGTGCACTTCGAACCGCAGGAACTTTTAGCGTTGTGATGATCACATCGTGTACACCGGCCTCTTCGGCGTCGTCGGTGACATTAGGGTGGGTGACGATCTCGTCGTCCGCTGTGCGCAAAATCAGTCCCTTGTCACGTACGGCAGCCAAAGTTGCCCCACGTGCAAATAGCGTAACGTCAAGACCCGCTCGAACCATATGGGCGGCAACGGCGCCACCAATTGCTCCTGCGCCAAATATGCAAATTTTCATGGGTAATTCTTCCTCTGTAGTCCCTCGGCCGGAAGGTCCGGCACATCCAGTATTCTCGTCGTATTACGGCGCCAAGTAGCAACCTCCCACATCGGCTCGCAATCGCGTCAACGCATATACGCAGTCAATCTGTGGTGTTGGCACGCCGACCATGCGCCCAATTTCGGAAACCGCTCCAACAATCGAGTCCACTTCTATTGGCTTGCCACGATCAAAGCTCTGCAACGTGGAGGTTCTAAACGTTCCCAACCGTGCACCACGTGCAACATTTTCTTCGACATCAGCTGGTAGTTCGACTCCCAATTTTTGCGTCACTGCGAGCACTTCCCGCAAAATTGCCCGCATGACATCGCAAATGCGCGGCTCGCTGCACATTTGCTCCATCGTGGCGTTGCAGATAACGCTTATTGGATTTACACCGATATTGCTGCTGATCTTGGACCAAACGGACTTTCGGATGTCCATGTCTATTGGTGCGTTGAAACCTGCTGTTGCGAATGCGGCAGTAGCGGCAACGAGCCGTTCGCTTTCGCTGCCGTCTGGTTCGCCTAAATTGTATGTCTGATACTCGCTGTAGCGGGCAGTGCCCGGTTCAGGAAGTGACGCACTCATTCGAACCGTGCATCCCAACACTTTCTCCGGTCCAATCGCCTTCCAGATATCTCCGCCTGGATCGAGGCTATCGAGGTGAACTTTTGGCCAATCTCCAGGTAAAGCGTGGAAGTACCACCACGGGATTCCATTCTGTGCGGCTACCACGGTTGTATTGGGACCAATTAACGGCAGGATTGACGGAAGCGCTGGCCGGATCGTATTGGCCATCAGGGAAATTATGACGAGGTCCTGCGGGCCTACCTTAGTTGTATCATCCGTTACTTGGAGGTCAACGACTTCGTGGTCTTCCCCGGTCAGTAGGGTCAGCCCTTGTTTTTGAATTGCATTCAGAGTTTCACCGCGTGCAATCAACTTTGCATCGAGACCAGCAGAAGCCATGCGACCGGCGACGACACAGCCAATTGCTCCAGCACCAAAAACGGTAATTTTCATGTTAGTTCACTCGTTACCTGATTTGATATTTCTATAGAGTAGGGGAGGCAAAGAACATGGGTAGGAATGACCGTTCAGCATAGCCGCGGCAGCTTCACCAAATATGTGCATGTATCCGCTAGTGCGACAGGATCTGGCTCAAGAATAGTTTTGTGCGGTCAGACTGCGGGTTATTGAAGAATTCTTCTGGTTCATTTTGTTCAATGATTTCGCCGACATCCATAAAAATTATGCGGTTTGCCACGGTTTTGGCAAATCCCATCTCATGGGTTACGACAATCATCGTCATGCCGGATTCGGCAAGCTCGATCATGACGTCGAGCACTTCCTTGATCATCTCCGGGTCGAGCGCCGAGGTA
>Ga0302135_10000328_pt1 | contig 28994 bp, 27 predicted proteins | sample CBN3_surface_MG_FD_203119 | JGI IMG/M metagenome (GOLD analysis project Ga0302135, IMG submission 203119) | Marine microbial communities from Western Arctic Ocean, Canada - CBN3_32.1 | ecosystem: Environmental > Aquatic > Marine > Oceanic | place: Canada: Western Arctic Ocean | collected...
CGTCTCGGCATCGAAATCACAGAGAACGCTCGCAGCACCTACGAGCATCGGCGCTAGTCCTCCGGAGCCTCCTCGGTAAGCATAGATCGGCATACACGACAGAAAACAGTCGTCAGGACCGATCCCGAAAAGGGTGGCTAGCCACATGCTCGTAAGCAGCGGATGTCGCCTGGAGAGCATCGCCCCACGTGCCCGTCCGGTTGTGCCACTAGTGAATCCGATCGCGTGATGCGATGCTGGAGGTCGGTCGGGGCAGGGGGGAATGGCAGCCGCTACCAGAAACTCCTCGTAGTCGATGGTTCGTGGATCGCGACCGCCGAAGGTGAGCACTACCGGCTTATCAAGGAGGTCGAGTAGACCGATGCCGTTGAAGGCGGGTATCGCAAGGTCAAGCACGATCACGGCTGGATCCACCTCTTCGATCGTCCGTGCGAGCTCTTGCGGGGTCCATCGGTAGTTCAGCGGGACCGACACCAGAGCAGCGCGCGATGCGGCGAAAATCGTCTCCCAATGCCGGTGACAACTGCCCGTAACTAGGGCGACACGACCTTCCGGCGGGCTCAGATCGGCGAGAACCGCCGCCAGAGCGTCGACTCGATGTTCGAGCTCTCGCCAGTTGAGTCGTTCGGCACCACATATCAACGCTGGTGATTCCGGTCGGGACCGAGCGGAGCGGCGCGGGATGTCGGAGACCCTCAAGCGTCGTGCCCTAGATTTGTCGGCGGTAGCTTCGGTTCCCGCGGCAGATCAAGGAGACGTTCTCCTATCAAGTTCCGCATGATCTCCGATGTGCCGCCACCGATCGAATTGGCGCGGGAGCGCAGGAAGCCATAGCGGATCTCGGATCGCACGGTGTCGCTATCGTCTGAGGCTACGGTGCCAATTCCCTCGAGATCGCAGGCCAGAGTCTGCAGGTCCATGTTCGCTTCGGCTCGTGACAACTTCACGACCAGGGCGCCCCCTCCGGTGCCGTAACCACGCCACGACATGATTCGTAGGATCCGGTCACGGGCATACGCGTGTGCAAGGCGTTGTCGGGCGATCATGTCCGGGATTCCCCGGTTGCGATCGATCAGGCGGTGGACATCGATCCCGCCGACGCGGCGCTGTCCGAGCTCGCCGCGTTCGGCTTGGAGTACGGCGCGGGCAACCGACCAACCCCCGTTTAGCGGACCCAAGCGCATCCCATCGTCGATAATCACTTCGTTTAGGAACACTTCGTTGAAAGATGCGTCGCCGGTAAGTTGTCGGAGCGGGCGAATGTCTACACCTGGTGCTCCCATATCGAGGATAAAGCAGGTGATCCCGCTGTGCCGCGACTCTGGAGAGGCGGTGCGCGCAAGCAGGATGCCCCAAGTGGCCATGTGGGCCCACGTCGTCCACACCTTCTGGCCCGAAACGATCCATCGATCGCCGTCGGCTACAGCGAGTGTGCGCAAGGAGGCCAGATCCGATCCCGCCTCGGGCTCACTGAACAACTGACACCAGATCTCTTCCGCCGACGAGATCTTTGGTAGGAACCGACTGCGTTGCTCATCGGATCCGTATTCAAGCAGGCCCGATCCTGCGAGGAGGAGGCTCGTGACGTATAGGGGAAGGGGCACCTCGTAGCGCGCTAAGGCGTCTAAGCCCTCAAGAGCTTTTGGTCCATCCCAGCCCAAACCACCGAATTCGACCGGCCACGCAGCCATCAGGTACCGGGTCGAGAACAACGACTTTAACCAGGCCACCTCGTCAAATTCGTCGTATAGATCCGGCGAGCCGGGAGAACGACCTTGCTCTACGAACTCCAGCCACTGCTTGGGAAGCGAGGCTCGCAACCAATGTTCGACTTCGCAACCGCTCACAGGTCAGTAATTGTCATCGTCTAGTTCAGCGCCAAGCATGGCTACTACTCGGCACCAATCGTCGATTGCCGCAAGCCCAGTCGGAACATCGACCTCAAGTTCCAAAGCGATAGCAGCAGCGACCATTAGGTCCTTCATCCCTGTTTGCCGGATGCCGTCAAGGGTATTGCCCGACGCGGTCAGCATCGTGCCGTCGAGGGCTCGCTGACAGTGTCCAGATGGGTCGGTCGATCGTACGATGTCCGCGAAAAGTCTCCGGTCGACTCCCGCACTCGCGGCAAGCGCGAGCCCATCGGCTGCGACGGCCATAACGCTGAGAGCGATTAGGTTTCGAGCAGCCTTGACCGCCATGCCAGTCCCCACGTCACCACAATGGACCAGGTCTCGGCTGTAGGAGTCGAGCAATGGTCGAATCGACTCGAGGGTGCCACCGTCGCCACCCGCGATCAGGAGCAGATCGCCGGCCTCGGCGCCTGTGACGCTTCCGCTGATCCCGATGTCGACTAGTCGTCTACCGCTGCCTTCACATCGCTGACGAAGCGTGCGGACAGCTTCCAACGTCACCGTCGAGTGCAGGACGACGATGCCATTTGGAGCCATCGAACCGATGAACTCGTAATCAATAACATCGAGCACCTGAGCGTCGTCGTGAAGCACGATGATGGCAACATCGGCCGACATCACAGCTTCGGTTACTGTGGTTGCCGCTGTAGCGCCATGATGGAGACGGGCTTCGATCTGTTCCGGGCGCACGTCGAATACCCGAGGAGCGAAGCCGGCACGGGCGACATGATCAGCCATCGGCCCCCCCATTGCTCCGAGGCCCACGAACCCGACCACTGGGCGTATAGACGTGGTGGTTTCATCCATAGGATGCCTTAAGTCAGTGGAGATGGTATGTCGACCGAGTTCGGTTCGCCTCTTGGAGTTCCATCCCGGTTGACCTTAAAGACGCCTAGTTCGAAGAACGAGAGGTCGAGCTTTGGTCGCTCACCCGGTCCGTAACGGAACCCGTCGAGCGGCCAGTTATAGCCCTCGAGTTCGTCACTGCCAGTACCCTTGATTAGGCCCGTTTCCTTCCGGTGCTCGATGACGGCGCTGAGGCCATACCGTTGGATTGGGCACACCTTCACACATATCGAACACCCGTTGACCTTCGCTACGAGCGGGAAACACCGCGACAGATTGAGCTTCGACTTCTCGATACCTCGGTGCCAGGAGCGCTTGACGGGGATGGCGCCGGCGGGGCAGCGGCGCACACATGCCTGACACTCGTCACAGATGCTCGGTATCCCGAAGTCTTGCGGTCCGATGAAGACCATTGGCATGTTGGTGGTGATCATTGCGAGACGGCATCTCGACCCTGCTTCGGGTGTGAGGAGTTGACCGTTGATCCCCATTTGGCCTAGTCCCGCTTCGATGCCGTAGTGATGAATAACCCCTACACCCTCGGTGGAGTGGGCCCGAGCACGAAATCCAATCTCACTCATGGCGGTCGCCAACCGTGCGGTCATGTCGATGATCTCTGCGTTGGTACTCAGCGCTGTCTGTTCACCGACAGGGCCGGGGAGAGTCTGGGTTGGCTCCCATTTCTGTTCAAGTACACAGACGATGACGTTCTGTCCAGAAATCTCGTCGACGTTCTCGGCGAAGGTGTAACGCTCGTCATAGGGAGCGAAGCCGATAGTGCTCATCCCGATCTGTCGAGCCTGGTTGCGGAGCCACTCCATGGCTTCGGCAGCCCCCCAGTCCGGCGGAGCAGTCGTCGGGGTTCCACCAGTGCGTTTGGTCCGCTCAACCGATCGAATGAGTCTGGGTCCCACGGGTACAAGCGACTGCCATAGTTCGGCGAGCGCCCAAACGACTGCGGCTCCAAAGTTGTGGTGGAAAGAGTGCAGGGGCTCGCCCTCGTAGGCGTCTTGTGCAGCAACTTCGTCACGGCGCACGCCTGCATAGGAGTGGAGATCGTCGGGGATCTCCACCGGAGGGCGGTCGGGCCACCAGACAAGAGGCGCTTTGTACCGACGACGAAAGCCAGCGGGACCCGACGGCACGTGGCGTAACCACTTTATGGTTCGGTTGCTGAGCATGGGCCTAACCGCCGAACCGAGAGCCAGAACGAACCGACGACGAATCGGCCAGGACCAGTGCCGAGATCGGAAGCGCTCCCCAGTGGCCATGACCCAGATCATGATAGTCATGAATTGGGCGTTTACAATTAACGCTGTGACACCGCCGGACGCTCTGAAGGCAGACTTCGACTGAGGCCCTCTGAGAACTATTGCGTTCCTGCTAGCAAGCCAGTGTTGCGACCGTCCATTAAACTCTGGCTTGCCTCCAAGCCCAGTCTAGGCATTGGATTTCAGGGGCGTCATTGGTTGCCGCAGGATTAACGGCTATCATTCGCATAAATACATTTGGTCAGAGGGTCGCATCCTATGAATCTTGACGATATTCGCATCATTGACACGGATAGTCACGTCATGGAACCGCCGGACCTTTGGACGTCTCGTATGTCAGAGAAGAAGTGGGGGGATCGGATTCCGCATCTTGTCCACGATGAGCGACTCGACGAAATGCGCTGGCTCATTGGCGGGAAACGGTTGACCGGTGTCGCCAACTGGGCCACGGCCGGCTGGCACGAACATCCGCCTTCCCATCCGCGAACGCTCGAGGAGGCCGAACCCGGGGCCTGGAACCCGGACGCTCGGCTCGAACGAATGGACGACTTTGGGATCTGGGCTCAGGCGCTTTACCCGAACCTCCTCACGTTCTCCGGACATGCCTTTCGGGCAATGGGTGACGACGCTCTAATCATGGAGTCGATCCGTGCTTACAACGACTTTCTGACCGACTTTGCCGCAAGCTCACCCGAACGGTTCATCCTGCTTTCTGTGCTTCCCTACTGGGACGTAGAGGAGAGTGTCGCCGAGTTGCTTCGGTGTAAGGATAAAGGTCACCACGGCGTGTGTTTCCTATCCAAGCCCTACAAGATCGGGCTACCTCCACTCCATGATCCTCACTGGGAACCGCTTTTCTCCGTGGCTCAGGAAACCGGCATGTCGCTCAACTTCCACACCGGGTTCCAAGAGTTCGACGAGGATGACTTCAAGACTATGTTGAGCGCAAAACAGGCTCGTTCCGACTACGCCAAGCTGAGCGCGCTCTCTTATCTCGGCAATGCGGAAACCCTCGCTGATCTGACCTACTACGGGGTCTGTCACAAGTACCCAAATCTAAAGTTCGTGCTCGTCGAGAGTGGTTTCGGCTGGCTTCCCTATTTCATCGAGGCGCTCGACTGGCAGTGGTCCAACTCTGGAGCGGCCAAGGCATACCCGGACATGGAAGTTCCCAGCTTCTACTTCCGCCGTCAGGTCTATGGGAGCTTCTGGTTCGAGAAGGACACGGTAAGCAGGATGCTTGACCTCTACGCCGACAACATCACGTTCGAGAGCGATTACCCGCATCCCACGAGCCTGTCTCCTGGGCCGGCCTCGAGCGCCAAGACCCCACGAGAGACGATTCTCGAGAGCATGGCGGACCTCCCCGACGATGTATGCCGCAAGGTGCTGCAGGACAATGCAGCCGAGCTCTACCACCTCACCATTGACTGACGTGGGAACCGGGGGACCAGACGCTGACAACCCAACTCTGGGCCAGGGCACGTGTCGTTACCTGCTCGATCATCAGCATCGCCGGGACCCATACGACATGCTGCGAGAACTGCGTGAGACCGAGCCTGTCCACCGCAGTGATGCCGGCACATGGATTATCTCGGATCACCAGCTTGTACTCGATGCTATTCGCGACGACCGGCTCAGCCGCGGTGCCGCGGGTTACGAAACTGCCGAGACGTTGTTCGAGGCGGGGCCGGCGGTTGACCTGTTCCGAGGGCGCCTCGTCAACAGTGATGGGCCAACGCACGCTCGACGACGCAAGCTCGTCAATCGATCCTTTACCCCGATGGCGGTTGAGCGGTGGCGACCGTTTATTGAAGAAACGGTCGATTCGCTCATCGACGCAATCGAGCCAATGGGGACAGCTGATCTGATTCCAACATTCTGCTACCCGGTGCCCGAGCGGGTGATCTGCGGGATGCTCGGTGTGCCGTATGCAGACCATGAGCTCATCGAAGAGTGGACGCAGGTGCTCAACAACCGGTCGGTCACCGGTGTCGATGACGAACAGCAGCGACGCCGGGCTGCACGAGCACTTATCGCGTTCGGTGACTACGTCAGCGGCATTGTTGAGGAACGGCGCCAAGAGCCTGATGACGGTCTAGTCAGCCAGTTGATAGCCGCCAGTGCCGAAGGCTCCAGCCTCGACCAGACCGAGTTGGTAGCCATGATCGTTGAGATGATCGGTGGTGGACATGACACGACTGCAAACACCATCGCCAATGGTGTGGCCACCCTGCTCGATCGCCCTAAGCAGCATCGGCAACTTGTCGACCATCCCGAACTCATCGAGAACGCTGTGGAGGAGATCCTGCGATACCGCTCACCGGTTCAGATGAGCCTGAACCGCCTCGCCACCGAGGATGTGGAATACGGCGGTGTCATCATTCCAGCTGGCTCGTTCGTGGTCCTGGCGCTAGCCGGAGCAAACCGGGACCCTGCTTTTCTCTCTGAACCCGAAGAGTTTGACGTCACCCGCGATGGCGCCGACAACCGTCATCTCTCCTTCGGATTTGGGCCTCATCACTGCCTTGGGGCATCCCTAGCTCGCACTGAAGTCCGCGTTGCTCTATCCCGGCTATTCACGAGGCTTCCAGACCTGCGTCTCACCTGCGACCCTGGAGAGTTGCCGTATCGACAAAGCGCGTTGATTACCGCGCCCGCCGAACTCCCGGTGTCATGGTGAGTTCAGACGACGACATCACACTTGCCGCTGTCGGAGACCTGATGATCAATCGGGATGACCCCCGGTCTCTGCTCGAACCGGCCAGATCGGTGCTGGCCGGTGCCGATATCACTTTTGTTAACTGCGAGTCTGTCTACGCTGAAGACGGTGCGCGAAATCCAGCGGCACGAGGCGAGATACGGGCAGATCCCCGAAATGCCGAGGCGCTCGCCCACGCCGGATTCGACGCGGTGACATTTGCCAACAATCACCATCTCGACTCCGGATACGACGCCTTCTTCCGGACAATCGAGGTTCTCAATGAGCTCGGGATCGGTGTCTGCGGTAGCGGAGCGGATCTCGACGCCGCACGCCAACCGGCAATTGTCGAGAAGGGAGACACCACAGTCGCGTTCCTTGGGTACTCATCGATCCTCTTCCCGGGATATGAAGCTGGGGTTGGAAAACCTGGATGCACACCGCTTCGGGTTCACACGCACTATCGCCAGATCGAGGTGGAACAGCCAGGCTCAGAGCCTGAGATCCGTACCTTCGCAGACGCAGGTGACTTAGCGGCATTGGTCGAGGACGTCGAGAAGGCGAAGGGACAAGCCGACGTCGTGGTTGTCTCCCCTCACTGGGGGGTGCACTTCACTCCAGCGCTCGTAGCGGACTACGAGACCGAAGTGGCGCACGCCGCCATCGATGCTGGCGCTGATCTGGTGCTCGGCCATCACCAACACATTCTCAAGGCGATCCAGGTGTACCGAGGCAAGGTGATCTTTCACGGGCTCGGGAATTTCGCGGTCGACTGTGCCCACAATGCTGTGCCAGGAGCAGAGAGCCCCGCCCTACTCGAGATGCAAGGCCTCTACCCGGAATACACCTTCGGCTGGCGCGACGAGTCGCCCGGATATCCGTTCCATCCAGACTCCCGTCGCACGATGATCGCCACCTGTCGAATCTCCGGGGGCCGGATCACCGAGGTCTCGTACGTGCCCTGCTATATCCGGCCCTCCGGCGAACCTGAACCGGTGTACGCCGGCGACTTCCGCTTCGATGACGTGGCGGACTATGTCGAGCAGATAACTGGCACGGTCGGATTCGATACCGTGCTCACCCGGCGCGATAGCGACGTACTGATCGAGACTTGATCGAGACTTATCTGCGTCGGTCGATTACGGCTGTCGCGACTCGCCGACGGCGATTCGAGATTTGAAACGCCAAAGAGCGTCATCGCAGCGGACCAGCTCGTCGACGTAGCGACCATAGAAATTGAGCGAAGGGCCGCCATCGATATCGCTGAGGATTGCGAAGTACGACGTGGACGTAGCCGTGTCACCTTCGACCTCGGTCATCACTTGTGAAGCGAAGTGTTTCGTGGGTACCGCCCGAGGTGGCCGAGAGGTCGCAAATTCCGTCAACGCGTCTCGACCGAGCGTTACCAGAGGTTCGGATCCTGGGCGCCGAACCTCGAATCGGCCATCGGGTGTGAAGCAGTCGACCCACTCGGCGACCCGGTCGTGATCGATCAAGTGTGCATATTGAGCCATTAGACCGCCTATGTGGCGTTCATCCTCGAGCATCGAAACTCGACCCGACAACTTTTCCATAGCAACGTTGTCACGTCCGCTCATCTGATACTCCTGACGGTTCTCGTCGACGGATTGCATTCTCCCATTTCACAGACCATAGTCATGGATGCATCTCACTGCTGGTTGGGATTTCGACGGTCAGGGAGCCGACAGGTTGACGTTATTGGTCTCGGGTGCAGTAGTGCTTGTCACCGGTGCGGGCTCCGGGATAGGTCGAGCGACGGCCGAGTTGTTCGCGGCCGAGGGAGCGGCTGTCGTGGTCGTTGCCGATATCGACGAGGTATCTGCGCAGGAGACAGCCGCCCGGATTGCTAGTGACCGAACCTCCTCTATCAGTGCTGGTCTCGACGTGGCTGACGCCGACGCGGTTAGCCGACTAGTCAACAAGATTCTCGACCACCACGGATCGCTCGACTGTGCCGTGAACAACGCAGCGGTCCGAGGCTCGACGACACGAGTTGCGGATCTTGATGTGAACGAGTGGCGCCGAGTAATGGCGGTGAATCTAGATGGAGTTTTCTATTGTATGCAGGCCGAGATCCGGGCTATGGCCGCATCTGGTGGCGGAGCGATCGTGAACATCGCATCAGGGGCAGTAGTGGATCCTCACGCCGGGTTAAGCGCGTACGGTGCCTCGAAAGCAGCCGTCGCCCATCTCACACAAACTGCTGCGGTCGAGTACGCGGCCGACGGGATCAGGGTCAATGCTGTGCTACCCGGGCGGACGAGGACCGCAATGCTCGAGAATTATTACGAGTTAACGCCGGGTGCCGAGGATAAGGCTCTAGCCGAGGCGCCCTTGGGCCGACTCGGTTCGCCTGACGAAACGGCGCAGGCCATCGTGTGGCTGTGCTCGGATCGGGCGTCGTATGTCGACGGGGCAACGCTATTGGTCGACGGTGCCTACCATGCCGGTCGGCGATGAACGGAGGTCGGTGTATGTGGTGCACCGAATCCGTAATAATGCTTAACCTGCAAGGATGAGCGGGGGCGACTTGGAGTCATCGACGCTTCGCCTGTACTGGGCACCAGGTTGATCGAACTGCATTCGGGTGAAAGATCACCTGGCGACTCGTGGGGTCGAATTCAAGAGCATCAACATTGTCGATGAGCCCGGCGCCATCGAGGAGCTCGAGGTCCTCGGTGTGATGGCATTACCGGTTGTCGCTCGAGGTACCCAATATGCAATCGGACTCGACATGGAGAAGGTGTTTGATCTTGCTGGTCTCGACGAGGCGCAACCAGCCCTACTGCCAGCCGAAACGCTCGCCGGTCGGATCAGTAGCATCGTCCTAGCGGCTGTTCGTTATGCCAGCCAGCTACCCCTGTCTCAACACAATGCGACGATTCCCGGACGTGACCGCACCTATCTCGGATTGGCCAATCACATTGTCGCTCACGTCGAGATCTTCCTGACGTTCACGCGCGGTGGCGACTTCACGCTTGATGGTGTCGACAGCGATGTCCTTCGCGGGCTCGAGCGTCGTATTGACCTTCCGCGCGACCTTGTCGATCGAGCCGATGCGGCGAACAGAGCCTTCCGAACCTGGCTCGATGAATCCATGCCAAGCGATCTCGAGCGAATCGTCTCTACGTTCTTTGGTGGGCAGACCCTGCATGCACTGCTCTCGTCGTGTGCCTACTCGGTAGCGCAACACACGCGCCAGCTCCTCGCAGTACTCGACGAGCTTGGTGTCGAAGCCGATGGACCCCTGGGCCCTTCAGATTACGAGGGCTTACCGATGCCTGCCGGCGTATGGACTTAACAGGCGTGATGCGGACAGGACGAGGTCGGCCATGAAGGCTGGCTCCGTATTCGCCGGTTTCCTGACGTGTCCTCCGGGGCGGCACCGGGCATTCAACACTTGGCACGACTCTGACCACAGGCCCGAGAACCACGGTCAGATTGATCACATCTATCATTCGGTGCGCTACGTCGCCGACGCGCGTGCAATTGAGGCTCGTCAGGTTTACCCGGATGGCCTGGCTGATCCCGCTGGTGAGTACTTTGCTATGTACTGGAGCGTCGCTACACCAGAGCAGCTCTTGTATGACATGACCGTCGTACGTGAACGGCTCCGCCTGCTCGGCCGCTGTGAGCCGATCAACCGAGACTTCCGGGCGACTTGGCGAGACCGACTCCACGTGGTCGACGCGCACGTTCCAGCCGACTCCCCGGTGTCGGCTGACGGTGTTCCCCTTGGACCCCACGCCGGGGTGGTGGTGACGCTCGGCGAATACCCTGACGAGCTGGTCGGGTGGGTTCAGCGGTATGACAACGAATTCGTCCCGCGTCTTCTCGCGGCCGGCGATGTCGCCGGCATGTTCTCGTTCATGCCGATGAAGGAGGAGGACCATCACCTGTTTCTCCACGTCTGGTTCGTTCGTAATGATCCAGTGGCAGTCCAGATACGCGCTAACGAGATCGAGGAAGCTCTTGGTGCACCGCTGTCGACGATCCATGTCCGTGGCGCCTATCAACCGATTTCGGTCGGCCGGTACGATACCCACGAATGATTTGGCTCGCTTCTTTACCTGACGAGTGTGGCGAGGAAGTCCCGAGTTCTGTCCCGCTCATCGCGCGTGCCTATCGGCGATGCCGCGATGCTCGTGGCTCCGGCTTCTCTAAAGTTGTTGAGCTGCATCTCGACTTCGTCACTCGAGCCAATGACCGCCAGCTCACCGGGCTCCGATATGCCCTCCCGTTTAAGCATGGCCCGATAAGAGGGAAAGTCGCCGTAGCGCTTCAACATCTCGACGGCGCCGGCAATGGCAGTGGCTCGGTTGTCAGTCACGCATACAGGAAGCCCCACGATGACTTCGGGTGGCTCGCGGCCTGCGGTGGCCGCGGCAGCGTTTATCGTCGGAGCTGTAAGGGTCCGAAGCGTTTTCAGACCAACCATCCAGGTCACGGTTCCGTTGGTACTTCGACCCGCGAGCTCGAGCATCTGAGGCCCGAGAGCAGCGAGGAACACTGGGCATGGTGGCGACTCGATGTCAAGCTCGCCATGCATGCTCACGCGCTCACCGTCGATGTTCGCTTTGTGATCGACGAGCAGTGGAAGCAGTACTGCGAGGTATTCCTTCATGTAGGACAGAGGTCGATCGAAGCTGAGCCCCCACCCATCCTCGACGATCGGCCGGTGCGATACACCCAAACCGAGGGCGAGCCGACCGCCAAGGATTGCGTTAACGGTGAGGGCTTGTTGGGCCAACGCAACTGGGTGACGAGGATGTACGGGAATAACGGCTGTGCCGAGCCGGATGTCGACCGTGGCGCCCGCGAGAGCAAGGGCAGTGAGGGCATCGGAACCGCGGCCGTTCGGCACCCAGAATCCAGTGAAACCTTCGCGGCTTGTTCGTTCGACGTTTGTCCTGATATCAGCGAGCGAACGATCGAAGCTGAGGATAGAGATGTCCATGGTCAGTTGCCTCGGTTTCCCAGATGTGGCCATATGTATTCAACCCCGATGGTCGAGTGGCCATGAGCAAACAATCGCCCTCCGAGGATGCCCACAGCGGCTTGACTGACGCTCTGTTCGAGATCGTGGCGGAGCGCTCGGTGCTTCGGACGTTGTACCGCTATGCGCACAGCATCGACTACGGGCTCGAAGTCGAGTGGCTCGACTGCTTCATGGACGACGGCGTGTTCGATATCCGACGCCGAGTGGATGGAAAGCCGAACCGACGCTACGAGGGTCGGAATGCTCTGGCCCGGTTCATCGCCGCACACACTCGGGCTCCCGACAACTGGCACAAACATCTTCTGATTGAACCCGTGGTCACAATCGAGGGCGATCGGGCGACCGTTGACAGCTATTTCGTCAGGGTTGACGCCGACAATGCGGGTGTGCCGATCCTTCATGCGTTTGGGCGATATCGCGACTCGCTGGTGAAGGACGCAGATGGCATGTGGAGATTCACACTTCGGATCGCCGAGGTCGAGTCGATGCGCGTGACGCCCTCTGACTAACCTTGAGTCAGGTTCGGCGGTGTTCACCCTCACTCTTTCCCAGAGCGGTCGCGCAACACCTGTTTAGCGACCTTCCCTACGGAGGTTCGTGGTAGATCGTTCACGAACTCGACCGACGTCGGTTTCTTGTAGGACGCGATCCGACCCGAGCAGTACTGCACGAGCTCAGTTTCGCTTATGGGCGAGTGCTTCTCGGACACGACGACCGCGTGCACCGTTTCGCCCCACCGGGAATGAGGGACTCCGATAACCGCTACTTCTTTTACCGCCGGGTGGGTGGCTAGCACGTTCTCGACCTCGATCGGATACACATTGAATCCCCCCGAGATAATCAGTTCTTGTCTGCGGCCGACCAGACGCACGTAACCTTCGTCGTCTATCACACCAATATCTCCGGTCCAGTAAAATCCGTCCTGTCGTACCGCTGCTGTCGCCTCGGGATCGCGCCAATACTCGGTGAAGATCTCGTCGCTGCACACGAGAAGTTCGCCCGGTTCGCCGGCTGGTACTTCCTTCCCACTGTCGTTGACCAGCCGCACATCGACGCCCGATAGCGGCCGACCGACAGAGTCGAGACGACCGGCTTGATGGTCATCGGGTCCGAGATGCAGAGCGACTGCGGCCTCTGTACCGCCGTAGACGTGATGGAGGTCGACGGAGGGAAATGTTTCGAGCACACGAGAGATCAAATCGGGAGTCGATGGGGCACCCCCGTAGAGGAACGATCGCAGCGAAGAAACATCGTGCTCGCCGACATTGGCGTCGAACAGCATCGAGAACATTGTCGGCGATAGCAGACTAGTTGTCGCTCCTTCCGCTTCGACTGTGCGAAGGAAAAGCTCCGGCTCGAACCGGGTAGTAATTATCGTGGTTCCCACTGAAAATCCGTGCTGAGCGACCATTCGGTGTCCGGGAGCCACAGCCATCGGTCGGACGAACAGGTGGCGATCGAATCCGACTAGACCCTGATAGTCGATCGCCCGGGGCCCGCAAGCAGCTAGAGATCGGTGACCGATGACGGCCCCTTTGGGAAGACCAGTCGTGCCACCGGTAAAACAGATGGTGGCTGGGTCTTCCGGAGATGGCCGGTAGGCATCGCGACTTGAGCTTCCACTGGACAGCAGCTCGTAGTAGCTGCCGGGACCGTCGCGACCGATTGCAACAGCGGACGCGTTCGCCCCTTTGGCAAGTTCGATTGCCTGCTCCTCGTAACCGGGCGAGTGGAAGATCACCCGCGGTTCGATTTTCTCGACGATCGCCTCGAGCTCGGCGGGTGCGAGACGTTGGTTGAGTGGCGCCATGATCACACCAGCCATGGCGGTTGCATGGAAGAGCTCGTAGTACTCGAGCGAGTTGTCGGCCAACACTGAAACAGGTTCACGTTGCCCTAAACCAAGTCCTGCTCGTAGCCCGTTGGCAATTCTGACAACGCGGTCGTCGAGCTCGGCCCAGGTGAGGCGACGACCACCATCAACGACGGCCTCACGATCGGGGTAGCGAGCCGCATTGGCTGAGACGATGTCCCCGATAACGGTGACGTCGGCCCGACCGAGTGTCACGTTGTCGCGCCCCCATCTACCGGGATGATTGCTCCGTTTACATAGCGAGCCTCAGTGCTGCAGAGGAAGAAGACGACCGCTGCAAGCTCCTCGGGGCGGCCGAACTCGCCTAGCGGTGGACACCGATCAATCATGGCCTGCACGCGCGGATCGCTAAGGCGCCCCGTGACCTCTTTAGTCGTAACTGTGCCCGGCGAGACGGCATTAACACGAATTCCGAGGTCGGCCAGTGAGACTGCCATGGCCTTCGTAAGCCCGACGACACCGGCTTTTGCTGCCAGGTAGGCGTCGGTGCCTGGTACCGCCCGATGCACCGCGGCAGTTGCAATATTCACGATTGATGTGCCGCTGGGCATTAATGGCACTACGTGGCGGCACATGAGGAACGTACCGGTCAGGTTCACTGCGATCGTGAGGTCCCAGGCCTTACGGCTCATGTCGACCACACTGCCTTCAATCATGGCGACACCAGCGTTGTTTACAAGCGCATCTACATGCCCATGTCGCTTAGCTATCCAGGCTGCGAGGTCGGTGACTGCCTCTTCATCGGAGACGTCGACGACGCGCCCGTCGGTCATGCCACCCTTAGCTCGGATCTCCTCCACCGACTCGCGGAGGCGCGCATCGTCTCGGTCGACCTGGACCACGGTAAATCCCTGGGTCGCGAAACATACAGCCATTTCGTGGCCTAACCCTGCGGCGGCGCCGGTGATCACACAGACTCGTTCCGAGTTCGTCATAGTTGTGAGCCCTTCGGCATGTCGAGGTTGTTCATGGTCAGTCGGCCATCCCGCCACCGACACTTATCGAGGTGCCGTGGATGTAGCTACCAGCCTCCGATGCAAGGAACGCAATAACACTCGCCACCTCGTCGGCGAGTGAGCAACGTCCGATAGTTACTCTGGAATATCCCGCGTCGAGGCTTGCAAATCCTCGCTGACTCGGGTTAGCGAGCGTTTGGATCGTTCGCTCTGACACCATGATGCCGGGGCATACTCCGGCAACGGTCACGCCGGCTGCACCGACCTCGGCAGCCAGGCTGCGAGTGAACCCAATAACCCCTGCCTTGCATGCGTTGTAGACCGTCAGGTCGTTGACTGCGACCTTGCCGGCTTCCGATGCAACGTTCACGATTCGACCGGAACCCGCAGCGAGCATGTGTGGGAGAACGGCTCGAGTCATGAGTAAGGGCCCCAAGAGGTTTACTCTGAGGACTGTTTGCAAATCCTCGATACGCATCTCGGCGAACGGACCATGCTGGGTCACCGTCCGTCCGTCCAATCCGATTGACCCGGATCCGCCAGCGTTGTTGACGAGAATATCTATGCCGCCCCACTCGTCGACAACTGATCTGACACCGTTCTCGACAGACTCTGCATCTCCGATATCTACCTCGACGGCAGTGATTCGCACCTCGTATCTGTCGGAGATAGCGTCGACAGTGATCGCTGCGGCGTCGTTCGAAATGTCGAGAACAGCTACATCCGCACCCTGTTCGGCGAGCCTCGCGCATGCTGCAGCTCCAAGCCCTTGACCTCCACCACCCGTGATCAGAGCTCGTTTTCCGTCGAGTCGTAAAAGATCTCCTGTCGTGCTCGAACTACGGTCAAGCGGGAGACGATCGAGCGCATAATGAGCGACGACCTCGTCGGGTACTGCGGATATGTCGAGTGGCATCGTTCTCAGTTCGGTTCGATGTCGATCGCCCCGGTAGGGCAGGCGTCCACGACATCGCGCATCAGTTCGGCTAGTTCGTTCGGGGGGTCTTCGTTCAGGATTACGACTATGCCATCGTCGACACTCTGGTCGAACCAGTCGGGCGCGATCCGAACGCAGTTCCCGGCGCCCGTGCACACCGTCTTGTCTGCTCTTATTCGCATTCGACAGATTCCTTTCGAGGGGAGGTAGGTGGTGTTCTCATGCTGCCATCCATCCACCGTCGACTGGCATGATGACGCCGTTGACGAAACTGGCTTCGTCGGAGGCGAGAAACACAGCGGCCCGTGCGATCTCGTCGGGCTCGCCGTGGCGCGGCTTCAGCGCGTGGGCGAGGCGATATCGCACTGCTCCGAACTCATCTCGCGGATCGTCACGTGATGCGATCCCGGTGGTGATGCCCCCAGGGCATACAGCGTTGCAGCGGATTCCATCCTCGAGGTGCGTGAACGCAACGCTCCGGGTGAGCCCCACCAGGGCGTGTTTGCTCACCGTGTATGCGGTGCCGGCCCGTCCCCCGGCAATGCCTGCGATGGAAGCGATGTTGACGATTGCTCCGGAGCCTCGGCTAATCATTCCGGGGAGCACGGCCTGGGTAAGAAGAAATGGTGCGGTGGCATTGACCGCCATCACGAGTTCCCACAGCTCTATAGTCACCTCGAGTGGTGGGCGCAGAGCGTCCATCACTCCGGCGTTGTTGCAGAGCACGTCGACGCGGCCATATTCGGCAAGAACGTCGTCAACAGCGCGTCGAATATCGGCCGGTTCACGAAGGTCGACGGCGAGCGGGTGTGCGATCCCACTTGCCCCAACGATCATGTCGACCGTGACGTCGACACCTTCAGCATCGATGTCGGCAACGATCACCTCAGCGCCCTCAGACGCGAACCGCGTGGCGATCGACCGTCCGATACCACTAGCGCCTCCGGTGACAATTGAGATCTTGTCGGTCATTGCCCCCATTACCACTCAACCAACATCTCGTCGACACCAAACAGCGGCCGGTTTTCGCGGAAGCTCAGCGATTCGAAAGGAACCGCGAGGCGCAGATCCGGGAGTTGTTCGAATAGGTTCGGGAAGACGAGGTGGAGCAGCAGTCGGGCGACGGCTTGGCCGAGGCACTGGTGTATTCCGCTGCCAAAGGCAAGGTGTCTGACGGCTTTACGCTCAACGTCGAAGGTCTCAGGCGAGTCGAATACTGATTCATCGCGATTTGCCGAACTCAACATTACGAGCAGCCCATCGCCTGCACGGATCTTCTGGCCGGCTATGACGGTGTCGGCGACACAGGCGCGCCGCTCGCTCTGGACCATGGTGATGTAGCGCAACATCTCCTCAACAGCGTTGCGCCAGCCACTGGGATTGGCCCGCAGTATGGCCAATTGGTCCGGATTTTCTAACAATGTCAGTGTTCCGAGGGTGATCATCTGTTTGGTGGTGTCGAACCCGCCAATGAGCAAAATATGCAGGATCGTGGCGGCTTCCTTACGTGTGAGTTCGCCTGTCCGAACATGTTCAGTGACGAGTCTTGATATCAAGTCGTCTTGGGGTGCCTTCAGACGATCGTCGACGAGATCAGCGAAGTATTCGCGTAGGCCGTCTTCTGCCCCGTACACGGAGCCTGGCGAGGAATCGGGAGAGAACCTCACCCCGAGACGCTCGGTGAAGTAGTCGGCGTCCTCGTATGGGGCGCCTAGAAGTCGACAGGTGAACTGGGCTGGCACCGGGCCCCCCAGAGCACTGACGAGGTCCACTGGTGAACCTGACTGCTTCATAGCGTCAAGTAGTCCGAACACGATGGATTCAGCATCAGGGCGGAGTGCCTCGATTGCTTTCACCGTGAATTCCCGCAATACGGACGAGCGATGGGTCGAGTGCAGCGGTGGGTCGATCATGGTGAGCAGCAGCGATTTCTTCGTTGCTTCGTCCGCTTCGCCAAGCGTTGGATAACCCGGAGCGAGCGGCGAGGAAACGAAGGTCTCGTGATCGCGAATTACCTGACGAACGGCGTCGTAGCCGACGATCGCCCATGCCTCGCGCCCGTCCCATAGTTTGACGCGGTGCAGGGGCCGTTGGGCGCGCCAACGAGAAAACTCCGGCGGCGGATCGAGCTTGGTCTCGCGGCGCATCGGAAACGCAGGACATACCCCATCGGATTCGATGGTGGTATCGGCCATCTCAGTTCCCCTCTCCAGATTTGACAGAGCGCCCAGCGTGCGAGTCACGAACCTTGCGCCACTCGTCGAGCGCCATCAACGCCGTCGGGAAACCGGCGTAGACGACGATCATGACCAGTGTGTCCTGGAGCTTGTCGGGGTCGATACCCGCCTGGAGCGCTCCGTGGAGGTATGAGCGGAGCTGTGCGACGTGGCCGCCGGTAGCGAGAGCGCTGATGGCAACAAGTACTTGTTCCTCGAACTCAAGGTTCGAATCGGCCCAAACCTGCCCGAACACGAAGGAATCCGACCACGCTGAGAGCCGAGGATCAATCGAATCCAACGCGGCCATCAGGGCATCGGACTTCTCTCCTTGGGCACGTTGTCGCGTCGCTCTGCCCTCGGCGATGAACTGCTCCAGGCGGTCAGTCATTCGTCATCCCTCTGGTCCTTGAGAATCTCAATATCATCATCATAGTTCTAGCCTAAGGAGTGATCCCAGAGCGGTTCACCGAACGAAGGACTTTCCGCCGTCGACCGGAATCGTGGCTCCTGTGATGAACCCGGCGTCTGGTCCGACGAGGAAAGCAACGGCACGGCCAATGTCGACTTCTGGGTCACCAACGCGCCCGAGTGCCGTAGCGTTCTTGGTTCGGGCAAACGCCTCAGGGTTCTCCCGCTCCATTCGTTCGAGCGCGGCCGATGTGGCGAAGGGAAGCACGACATTCACCCGAATTCCGTCGGGGCCCCACTCCATGGCCGCTGCTCGGCTTAAGGCCCGAATAGCCTCCTTGGCCGCTGCGTAGGCGCCCTGACCGATCGGATCGGGACGAAGCCCAGCCCGACTTCCGATGTTTATAATCGCACTGCCGTCGCGTAGATGAGGGTGGGCGAGGCGCATGAACCTAAGTGTGGCCAGAGGCCCCGATTCCCATGCAGCTTGTGCTTCCGAGTCAGGTGTATCAAGAATAAGGCCTCTGGGTATGTGCTGCGCATTGTTCACGAGAATGTCGAGCCGACCGTACGTTTCGATCGTCTTTTCTAGGGTCCCCTCGATATCTGCGAGCTTCGTAACGTCACCTTCGATCGGAAGCGCCTTCCCCCCTCGATCGAGGATCTCCTGCGCGACCTGTTCAACCCTGGCGCCTGTTCTACTCATGAGAACGACAGACGCTCCTTCGGCCGCCAACGCCAGTGCGATTCCCCGACCGACGCCCTGACCGGACCCAGTCACGATTCCAACCTTTCCGGCAAGCTTCATCTGCTAACACCTCCCAGTTCCAGATCGGCGGCGAGCCGATCGAGGATCTCGAGCTTTGCGTCGACGTCTGGAGCGCCACGCCATAGCTTGTTGGTGGGTAGGGTTAGGTGCTCAAAACCTGCGTCTCGATATCGGGCGACGTTCCCAGCGTCCAGCCCGCCGTTCATCCGGACGTAGCAGGTAAAGGATTCGCTTGACCGACCGACCTGTGCGCGCAATGCATCAATCCGATCCCGCGCGTCTATCATTTCCTGGAGGCCACCGACTGCTGTGCTATACCACCCATCACCGAGTCGGGCGGCCCGGCGTAGCGCTGGCGGTGAATGGCCACCAATGATGATTGGTACGGGAGGATTCAGCGGGGGTCCGAAGCGCACCTTGTGGAATTCGTAAGAGTCACCGGAGTGAGCGAACGTCTCACCCGCCCATAGGCGTCGCAGAATCGTAATGATCTCATCGGTGCGGGCGCCCCTTCCATCGAAATCCTGACCAGCGATCTCGAACTCCTCCCGATTCCAGCCGGTTCCGATCCCGAGGATCACCCGACCTCCTGAGAGCGCCTGGGTGGTACCGACGGCTCGTGCGGTGACGAAGGGATTGCGCAGTGGAAGGATGTAGACACCAGTCGCGAGCTGTATCTGTTTCGTGACTGCAGACAGGTGGCTGAGTGCAGCCCAGGGGTCGCTAAGTGGCAGGCTCTCTGGCCACACCTCATCGGCGGATCCGGTGGGCGTATAGGGGTACTTACTTGAGAAAGATTCCGGGCGAATGAGGTGTTCCCCGAGCCACAAGGCCTCGAAACCAAGTTGATCGGCCCGGGTAGCGAGGCGCACCATGTCGGCAACCGGTGTGCCAAAGAGGTTGATCGAAAAGCCCATGGAATCGTCCTTTTGGCGAGAGTCCCGATCTCGCCCCGATCTCGCCCCGATATCAATGATCATCATTGTCACTGTCACAGATGACTGTAGTAGGTTTGCGGCGATTGACCGAACAGAAAACCGAGTAACGAACGAAGGACAAGCCGATGGAGATGGCACGAGTCCTAGTCCAACCAGAGGTAGCGCGTTACGAAGTACGCGAGGTGCCGATTCCAGACCCCGGCCCAGACGGTGCGATCCTCGCGGTTGAAGCCTGCGGTCTGTGCGGTAGCGATGTCGAAGCCTTCCGGGGGGTAATGGCCGATCTGCGGTTTCCGATCGCTCCGGGACACGAGGCGTTGGGCCGCATAGAACGGATCGGCGACAAAGCCGCAGTCGCCTGGGACCTCGCCGAGGGTGATCGGGTCGCGGTGCACTCCCACCTACGCTGCGGCCGTTGCCGGGGTTGTCATACCGGGAGTCGCTGCGTGGCACCGGTTCAGGGGCACTCCCGTGCCTATGGATGGCTCGATCCGGGCCTAGCGCCCGGCCTCTGGGGAGGTATGGCTACCCACATGTATCTGGCGCCCGAGGCCATGACCATCACGATGGATCCGGCTGTGTCGGCAGGTAACGCAGCGTTTTTCAACGCCCTCGCCAATGGCATCGACTGGGTCCAGGACGTCGGAAGCGTTGGCCCCTCGGACCGAGTTGCGATTTTGGGGCCGGGCCCACGAGGTCTGGCTTGTTTGATCGCGGCACGACAGGCTGGTGCTCGGCGCATCGCTGTCGTGGGACTCGAAAAAGATCGCCATCGACTCGCCGTAGCGAGAGAGCTCGGAGCAGTCGATGTCGTTTCTGACGGTAGCCCACTCAGCGGCGCTCTTGAGGAAGCTCTTGGAGCTCGACCAAGCCTCGTGATCGACACCACTCCGGTCGTGACCGATGTCGTGGAGGAGGCAATTCGGGCGCTCGCCCTCGGCGGCCGTCTCGTCCTTGCCGGCCTCAAGGGAGATGCCTCGGCCCGACTTCCGGTTGATATCGCTATCACGAACCAGATCCGTATTCTCAGTGGCTACGGTAAGAGTCTCGAAGCGCTCATTGCTGCGGTGCGGACAATCGAGTCTGGCGAGTGGCCGATCGAGAAGATCGCCACCCACAGCTTTGGACTTGATGATGCCGAAGCTGCGATCGAGGCGGTCGAATCCGGCGGTGATGTCGTTCAGGCTCGCATCGAACCATGATCGCCTCATCAGGGGGAGCACCGATAGCCGATGTGGTGCAGTTCGATCGGACGACAACAGCAATCGCCGAGTACGCCGTTGGCCTCGACCGAACTTTGATATCGGTGTCGGCCCGTCAAACCATGACGCGTCGGCTCATAGAGGCGATCGGCTGCGCGCTTGGAGCATTCGAGGCCAAACCTTGCGTGTCTGCGCGTGGCCTCGCCGCCAGTTCAACCTCCAATCCGGGTGCATCAGTATTTGGACTCGACTCTCGTTCGACGCCCGAGCTAGCAGTGTTCGCTAATGCGTCCATGGTCCGCTATCTGGACTTCAACGACACGTATCACACTGAGGGCGGTGGCCACCCGAGTGACATGATGCCGGCGATTCTGGCTGCGGCCGAGGTCAACGACGCGTCCGGCGACGCCGTGCTAACCGCTATGCACGTCGCCTACGAAGTCTTTGCTGCGCTGGCGGATGCGGTTCCTATGCGCGACAAGGGATGGGACTACGGCGGGTTTCTGGGAATCGCCACCGCTGCCGGTGTTGGAAGAGTTATGGGGCTCGACGCGGCAGGCGTCGCCAACGCGGTATCTATTGCCGTCACTCCAAACATGCCATTGTTCGTGACGCGAACCGGTGAACTATCCAATTGGAAGGGATGCGCATCAGCCTACGCATCGATGGCGGGGCTCTTCGCCGCCCGGGTTACGGCAGCTGGCATTAGTGGACCACCGATGCCGTTCGAGGGGACCTTCGGGGTGTGGGACCAGATCACCGGGCCCTTTGAGATCGCGTCTCTCGGCTCGCCGGTCGACGGACGGAGCGCGGTTGAACGCACCAGTTGCAAGCTTCACCCGTCAGACTTCGAGACGCAGATACCGGCCCAGGTCTTTATCGAACTTCATAGCGAGGGCATCGCTCCGGATGACATTGCGGCGATTGACATAGCGACGTACTACGTGGCATGGGACCTCATCGGAGGTGGCCAGGGAGATCATGACGAAAAATGGGATCCGAAGCGCCGTGAAACCGCCGATCACAGTCTTCCATACCTCATAGCAGTTGCACTCAGCGATGGTGAGGTCACGAAGTCATCTTTCACCCCCGAAAGGGTTGCGGACCCGGCCTTGAGACCGTTGATGCAACGAATCTCGGTTGTTGAAGATCCAGAGATCACCCGGACGTGGACGACCCACCCCGCGTACGAGTTCGATATTCGGCTAACCAACGGTGATCGGCGCAGGATACGAGTCGACCATCCGAGAGGACACTTCCGTGATCCGCTAACCGATGATGAGGTCGTCGCAAAGTTTCTTGCTAACAGCCGCACGGTCATGACGGTCTCGTCGGCCCAGGAGCTACTTGACATGCTCTGGCTCGTCGACGGGGTGCCCTCAATCAATGACATCATGCGGCATCTTCGCTCGGTTGGGTCGGATACCTGAGGCCATGGCGCCAGAGATACAGCTTGAAGGCAGGGTTGCTGTCGTTACTGGCTGCAGCCGCCCGAACGGGATTGGTAGAGCGATCGCACTCGCCTTGGGCGAGGCGGGTGCTGCGGTCGGTGTCATCGCTCGTTCCGATGGTGGACACCACGATGATGTGTTGGAAGCGTTGGCTGACCAGATCAGCAAGCAGGGTGGTGAGGCTGTGGCGGTGAGAGGCGATGTCGGATCAGGACCAGATGTCGCCCGAATGGTGGGCGACATTGAAGATGCTCTCGGTGGGATCGACATTCTGGTGAACAATGCAGCGGTCGCCCATGGTGCCGACCGAGGCCCTACCTGGGAGGTCTCCGAGGAGGCCTTCGACGAGGTCTTTCGGGTTAACACCAAAGGCGTCTTCCTCATGAGCACCGAGGTCGTACGCCGGATGCTTGATAGGGGAGTGACGAGTGGTCGAATCGTCAACATCGGCTCGGGCGTGGCCCGTCGCGGTATGCCGAACCGGGCCGCCTACAGCGCCTCGAAAGCCGCGGTCCTAAACCTGACGCAATCGATGGCAACAGAGCTTGGACCTCGCGGCATCACCGTCAATACCGTGAACCCGGGTTGGATTCGAACCGACCGAGCGAATCCTGGAGGCTTCGAGAAAATGCAGGACGCCAGCCGGGGCTCCGGATTCGGGTTCGCGGTGCCTCTGGATCGCGTCGGCAATCCCGCAGATATCGCGAGTGTCGTAGCATTCCTGGTCGGTTCCGGTGCCGACTACATCACCGGTCAGGCGATTAATGTTGACGGCGGTCAGATGATGACCTAACTATTCGGAGAGACCGGCTCGGTGTCACTTACTGCGGGCAGCGGCCTGGTTACCCGCGATGCGTCCCGAAACCAGAGCCTCGGTAACGTTTCCGGCTCCGGGGTAGAGCGCGGCCCAGATCGAGCCCAACTCACCAGCGCCGAAAAGCCCAGGGATCTTCGTGCCATCGGTTGAGAGGATTTCACCGTGTTCGTTGCGGCGGGGACCGCCCTGAGTATTGAAGAGCGAGGGGCGAATCTCGATCCCGTAGAAGGGCGGAGTTGCCAGTGGCACGAGAGTGTCCACTGATCGGCTGAGTTCGTCGTCGCCGGTACGGCAGCCAGAGTTGTACCGCCCCCATGTCTCATCGAGAGAACCTTCGGGCACTCCTATAGCGCGGGCCAGTTCCACCATGGTGTCGGCCCGTTGTATCCATCCCTTGTCGACCTCGGCGAGGTTGTCCTCGCTCCACTCGAGGTGTCGGTTATATCCCGCTTCGATGGTGGCGATGCGACCGGCACCTCTTGTGGTCTCGTCGAAGATCAAGAAACTCGGTATCCGGCGGTACTCACCGCTATGCACCTCGCGTACGACCAACGCATGGTTGGCTGCATGGTGCTCAATGGCCGGCTCGTCGAGGAAGCGGCGGCCGTCACGGTCAACAATGAAGAAACCGAACGACGGGATCGAGCACATCCAGGCGGCGTCGAGTCCCGGGACCTGGTAGCCGAAGCCAGCGGCAACGCAGTTCATGTGCCATAGATCCGCACCGATGTCTTGGGCCATTCGTACTCCGTCGCCGGTGTTTCGGCCTGGTGGCGAGAGGTAAGCGAGTCCCGGAGCTATCGCATCGCTCACCATTTCTATATTGGCGCCGAAGCCGCCGCATGCGAGGATCACACCTCGTTCGGCGCAGACGGTCAGCTCTTCGTCACCGGCCCGGAACTTGACCCCGTTTACCCTGCCGCCGACGGTGAGAAGCGATGCTGCAGCCAGGTTATGACGAACCTCGATGGCTCGCTGGGCGACGTTGCGTTGCAGGAACTGCCAGAGCGTTGTACCGCCATGGTCTAGGCCAGCTACGGCGAGTCGGACGCGATCGCCGATCGAGTCGGCTCGAGGAAAGTTTCCGAACGCTGAGCCCTCGTAGCGATGGGGGAACCTTGGTCGCGTCATGGGCAGCTGTTCGAGGGCACCCCCGTTGACGTCGATCCATCGTGGCAGATCCGTGACACCGTCTACATAGGCCTCCATCACTGGCCGTGGGGTTCGGCCCTCGGTTAGGGATAGGTAGTGCTCGATTGCACCGTCATGCTCAAGGATCGTGGCTATAGATCCGCCCGATTCCTGAGTACTCCCGCCTCCTTCGGCCATCTTCTCGGCTATCAACACCTTCGCCCCCTTGTCGAAGGCTTCAATGGCGGCTGCAGCGCCTGCTCCGCCGTACCCACAGACAATGACGTCAAAGGTTTCTTCGTCCACGTCAGTCCCTTCGGTGATTTCGGATCATGTCTAGGTCCGCTCTAATCCCGGCTCGATCCGGACATGGGGACGCCGGATTCCGTCGTGGAGGCCACCAAACAACTCGACTGCGCGCAGGGCTTCCGCTAGCGGAAATGCATTGGTTGATATTCTCTGAAGCGAGGCCTCGTCGGTCTGGATCAGGCGAATTGCCCGATTGAGCGAGTCCAGACCCTTCGATCTACCACCTTTGATCGTGACGCCCTTAGCAACCAGATCGCGTGCGATCGATTCGGTGAGACGAACATCTCCTCGTTTGAAACCCGATACGACGATGACTCCCGCCGGTCGTACAAGCTCGATCGCCGTCGTCAGTGTTTCAGCGGAAGGCGAGGTGTCTATCACCACCGCCGGCTCGTCGTCGAGACGGCCTTGGATGACATCGACCGGATCGGTCGATGTCATCTCGACTGCTGCTTTAGCTCCCAGCCGTTCCGCCATGTCCAACCGCATCTGATCTCCGCTGACACCGGTCACTACTACTTCGGCTGCACCCGCGTGGCCTGCCGCTACGACGCAGCCCAGCCCTTGTGGGCCACAGCCAAGCACGACGACCGAGTCCAGCGCCTGCACCCCACCCGCACGGATAGCCCATTCGATTCCGTTCGCTAGCGGATTAAACAAGGAGGCCGCAGCGAGCGAGACATCTCCGTTCATTGGCACCACAATCGAACCCGGCGCCAGGTACATGTGTGTTGCAAAGCCCCCCCAAAGGCCGGGATCGATACTGGGGTTCCGCCACCCATACGATCCGGGTTCCCCGGGCTGGAGATCATCACAGCGGAGACCGCTTACACAGCCTCGGCAGAGCCCACATCGAAGCCGTGACATGACGGCAACGCGATCGTCTACTCCGACGCCCCATCGTCTGGCAGCGTCCTTACCAATCGTGTGGATTCGGCCCACAACCTCGTGGCCCGGTGCGATCGGTAACAGATGTTCGAAGAGTAGGCCCTGCAGCAATTCGACCTCACTACCGCAGATTCCGCACGCTTCGACCCGTATGACCGCACCGCTTGGACCAGGGTCTGGAATCGATCTTTCGACGAGCTCGTACTGACCGGAAGCGGTCTGCACGATGATGGCGGCCGTCATCGTCTCGCCAGGCCGGGTCGGTCTATCGGCTCAGTCGGCGCCGGCTCACCCGGTGGGTACTCCCTGCGCGACTAATGCATTGCCGTACATCCGAGCCGGGTTGTCCCAGAGAATCGTTTGTCGAACGTGGTCGGGCTGGGAACCGAACGCGATGGCCAGTGTGTCATTGAAATTATCGTTGTAGATACCCGTATTGTGCGGAAAGTCGGTTTCGAACAGCAGGCTCTCTATGCCGATGCGGTCAATGTGGAAATCGGTGAGTTCCTCGAACCAGAAGTTCACGAAGACCTGGCGTCGGAACAAATCGCTTGGTAATAGGTCGCCGAACTCGGGATGTTGACGGTCAATCCGGTTGCGTTTGAAGCGTTGATCGACGTTCTCAAGAACAAAGGGCACCCACCCCATCCCACTTTCGACGATAGCGAAACGCAGATCGGGGAAACGGGCGAGCACTCCCGAGAGTAAGAGGTCGGTCGCCTGCTTGGCGTTCTCGAGGTACATCGCGGTCGAGACGCGGGCTTCTTTGATGTCCTCGCCCTCCAGGGCGACCCGGTCAGCTTGGAGCTCCAGAGACACGTCGCCGTTTGCCACGTGGAAACTGACTGTCAGGCCGGCTTCCTGACACGCTCCCCAGAGTGGATCCCAGTGCTCGTCACGCAGCGGAGGGAGGCTGTGCTGGTGGGGAGCCCCGGTTATGACGATGCCGCCGAATCCGTCGTCGGCCAACCGTTCGATCTCCTTCACCGCTCTGGAAATGTCCCAGTAGGTCATCGCCATCATTGGAATAAACCGACCTGGATGCGAGCGAACCCACTCGAGCTGCCAGTCGTTGTAGGCGCTCACATGGGCTGCGGAGATCTCTGCATTGGGATAATCGACGAAAGGATCGAAGGTGAACCCGGCGATGTTGGGATAGAGGACCGCTAGCTCGATTCCCCAAGTGTCCATCAGTTTCACCCGTTCGTTTACGTCCCATGTGGCCGGATGGGTGTCGTTACGGGTAGCGGGTGGATTCTCGAAACCGTCGGTTCGGCGACCATAGGCAGCTCCACTCCACGCCGGTTTGACCCGACGGTCACCAATGCACCACATCTCGCGAGCACTGGTTTCGTCCCACTCGATGTGCAGGCGGCGGTCGCCCCAACTCTCGGGAAGCCGAGCGGTCCACAGATCTGGCGATTCGATAATGTGTGTATCGGTATCGATGATCCGTGGACCGTTCATTTGGAGAGGCTTCCGATAGGTGGTGGGTTGTTTCTCAGCCCACCTTTGTCATCCTGCTGAACGAGAAACCACCGTTGATGGGAGCTCCGAAGGTGTTCGGGTCTACGTCTCCGACCGAATCACTCCACGCCGTAAACGCCGGGAAGTATTGGAGGACCATGTGTCGGGCCTGTTCAAGGTTGAATCGCTGGATCTCCTTCCACAACACGATCGCCTCTGGATCGTCAGGAGCGAGCCCGAAGAGCAGGTCCACGATCTCCACGGCCCGCTCATATTCGGGACCCTGATCCGGCTTGCTGCAGGGGTTCGTGATCTGACCTGGGAGGAAGAGCCGGGTCAGCTTCTGCATTCCTGGTCGAGACTGGCTGATGAGGACACCATCATGATCCAGTTCGTACGGTGGATCATCGAGAGCCGCCGCCCGCAGGTAGTCACCGACAAGGTCGTCGGTGGGGTGGGGTTCAAGTGTGAGGCCGGCCTGGGAGGTCGACTGGTTTATGACGAGGATCAGGTCGATCGACTCGGGAATGGACGACGTCGCCCAAACCCCGAGCGTGGTACCGACAACACCCGCCTCCTCGAACAGCTCTTGGGCCCGGTCGAGGTCGTACGGATAGATGTCATCCAGCGAAGGATCGTTGTATGGGTGACCCGGCGGGTAAAGGCTGACCGACGGTACCCCCCAACCCCCATAGACGGCCTCATTGATCAGGTCTCGGTCGATTGAGTGCATGATGCCTTGACGCACACGTATGTCCGCGAAGACGGAGCTCTCTGCCTGACATGCGGTGAACCAAACGAAGGTGGTGTCACTCTGTACGGCCGAAGCGGAGAAGCCATCGCGCAGTCTTGCGCTCTCGAACGTCGGGAAGTCCAACTCCATGGCCATGTCGATATCGCCGGCCATCAGGGCATTCAACTGTGTTGTGCCCTCTTTGAGATTTACGAACTCGAGGCCACCGAGCATGACGTCGTCGGCGCCGAAGAAATCGTCCCACTTCTCCAACGTGATTCGCTGCCCCTCGATCAGCTCAACGAACCTCATTGGCCCATTTCCGACTGGAGCGCTTGCCTGGGAAGCACCGGCATCAGCAGGCGAGATCATGAACTCGGGGCCAGTCATAAGCTCGAATATCGTTGCGAGCCCAGGCTTGCTGAGGTTGACCGTGAAAGACTTATCGTCCACCACCTCGACTGAGTCGATGATCTTGATGCCCTTGTTGCAGTTGCATGTGCCTTCAATAGTGTTGGCCAAAGTTGCCTCGATAGAAGCCTTGGCATCAGCCGAAGTGACGGGGCGGCCGTCGTGGAAGTTTGCGTCGGACCTAATGGTGATCGTGACGGTCTGGGAATCTATTAGCTCGTAGGATTCGGCCAGATACGGCTCGTACGCCCCGGTCGTATGGTCTATCCGCAGCAGCGTGGCGTAGATCTCGTCGAGGAATTCGCCGTTAGTGCTGGTTGACATGATCCGGGGATCAAGGCTGGCCTGCTGGTTGGGATAGAAGTTCTGCCCAACGACGAGCACTCCGCCCCTCTGCGGCGCCGCTGCGGGTACGACGAGGTTGCCTTCGCCGAGGCTTGAGCCGCCGGGGGCGTACTCGTAGACGACGTTGGCGTTGGATGCCGATACGTCGGTGGAGTCGGCGTGGCCGATGACTGTGATCTTCTGGGATCCGCAGTCGCCGAAGGCGTCACAGGTGATCAGGCCAATGATGCCCGAGTAGTCCGTGACACCGTTGAGGTGCTCGCGGACGCCTGCACGGTCGATGACCAGGGTGCCGTCGTCGTCGTAGGACGCAGCAGCAATGGCGTCGAGCAGCAGGGTCGTGGCGTCATAGGAATGCGCCCAGAACGGTGCAGCCGGATCCTCGCCCCACT
>Ga0302135_10000338_pt1 | contig 28401 bp, 20 predicted proteins | sample CBN3_surface_MG_FD_203119 | JGI IMG/M metagenome (GOLD analysis project Ga0302135, IMG submission 203119) | Marine microbial communities from Western Arctic Ocean, Canada - CBN3_32.1 | ecosystem: Environmental > Aquatic > Marine > Oceanic | place: Canada: Western Arctic Ocean | collected...
CTCGCAGTCTCAGACAGCGATAGCGATGAACCCTCTGGCATGAATAGTGAGCCAAATATCGAGAACCCCTGGTTTCGATCTTACCGAATAGAATTACAAGCCGGTGAGCAAACTAATATCCAAACCCACAACAATAATACTGTGATTGTTCAAGGCAGTGACGGCCTTGTGCATGTTACACGTGCCGACGGTATCGCAGCAGAGCTTGATGCTCCAGGCGATTGGACTTGGAGAGATCCTCATTCTCCGTTCATAGTTCGCAATATGGGTCAAACTTCTGTATTCGTAGCTATAAATGAGGGCCGCCAGTAGCTTAAGATCCAACTACGATTTATTTCGCGGCAAGTAAGAGCGAAGAGATATTCATTTAATATATTTACACATATAAAAACCCGCCAGTTGGGGGGAGGGGGTAATAGTGCTTAGCCAAAAAACCATAGAACTTTTCATTAAAAGGCTTAAGAAAACCAGCATTTCTGGGATTTAGTTATTATTGACCGCCTGACTCCGTTGTTTCACGCTCTATGACTCGCTCTCCACGTAAAGTATTTAACATGCCGTAATTACCTTCGTGACAAGCGTATTCATAGATCTGACCACTGGTTTTAATCATTGGAACAACTGCTGAGATTTTATCGGTAAACGTTGAAGGGTCTTCAATCGTAAACTCATAAACTACTTCATCGCTAGCCGTACGAGTGAATCGTTCTATCAAAACCATGTCGTAGTTACGTCCAGTGCTATTGAAGGTTTGCCGATATCCATTAAAGTTCTTGGTTTCAACTACCAGGGTGTTGCCGTCCCAGTGTCCTCTCGAATCACCAGACCACATTCTAATAGCGTCATCTAAACCTGGCTTATCAGTAATAGGTACGATGCGCGCATCGTGAATCATCTCAGTAAGAATAACTGCAGTATCTTTGTTCTGAAAAATTTGTACATTATTGTTATATAAACTAGGCACAAAAGGCGGTCCAGAATTAAAACCAACGATACAACGTTCAGATAGGCCTCGGTCTTCAGGGCCATCTTTGGCTATTCCACCTACAGTGAATAGCACTGGTCTAATTTCATCTGGAGTGTCATCAATTTGATTACCACGCTGCACCTGCGCGCCTTCTAATGCTGCAGGCACTTTGCCATTTAGGGGGTAAATGATATGGGAAGTCCGCACATTTTCACCTAGCCCCTTGGTCTCAAACCAAAAGTCGTTATATCCCAAAACCTGAGGTCCAGCTTTAGGCAAGTCTGGATCAGTATTTAGCTGCGCTGCCCTCGCATCGGCTGCTGCCGCTGCTGCTGATTGTCGCTCAAGCTCTTTGAGAAGTTGCTCGGGAGTTAGAAATTCTTGTGTACCCCAACGGTCAGGGCGTTGCATCGGCGTGTCTGAAGCAAAATTCCAAACCCCACTGATATCTGGTTGCCCAAATTCGTTTAGTGGGGCCTCGAAATCAGAGTTTGATTGTGCCAAGGCCATGCCAAAAGTCAGGGCCATTGCTGCGCCCAAGCCTAGTTGTTTAAATTTCACACCTTCCCTCGCTCATTTATTGTTCTACTCTTAAATAAGGTAATACCTAGCTCATCAGCAGTCAATATCTCTTCACCGGGCGACTGCTTAACTTACTCTAGGATGTCTGGAGCAAAAGAACCTCTACAGCGCAAAATATCGATATCGAAAAGGTTCGATTTATTCTTCAGATACGTTAAAAAACTCTACCATGTAATTCTGGTAAGGGCCCTCTAAAAGAAAATTATTAAATATTTCATGGAGAAGGTTAACTGCTGTTTTTGCAGCTTCCCCACCATCACCGACTTGAAATCCAATAGTTATCGACAACTTCTCCTGACGGTTTTTGCAAGAAAAGGTAAAACGTTGATCATCTAGGCGACGATGAAGCGGTACAGATTCGGCAGAACGCTGTTGTAAAAAAATACGGAACTCTTTGTCCATCTCAGAACGAAATGGCACTGCTGGTAAGATGTCCCTAATTTCTATTTTTGATTTCTGCGCATACAAAGTTAAATTAAAAGGCATCTCTGCTAGCCAGTGAAAACGATATTTTACACTGCCATTACTCGCCTGCTCCACCAAACTAAAATTTTGAAAGATGCCCCTGTCAGCATAATTTTGCAGCTCTGCGCTCACTACCTTCACAGTTTCTTGCATTAACTTGTCCCGCCCTTTCCCGAATAAACCCTTATCTACTTATAATAAGCTAATGCTCCGGGGGCAAAATGTCGTGGCATTGATGGTGGGTATTCATTAGTCCAAAATTCCTTCTTGCCCTGACAATTAATTAGTGTGGAAATGCCTTCCGTCGCTGCCAACTTATATCCCCTCTCTAGGGCAGGCGTAAACTGCTCAGGGCTAGTTACATATTCACCATTGCAGCCAAGCGCCTCAGCAATTTTTTCATAGCGTAGATTTTCTTGAAACAAGTACATATGCTGGGCTCTAGTGGCTCCACGGCCTCCCCCGGATGTCCATACTCCCCAAGCATTATTATTATAGACGATCATAACCGCCGGTATACGGTACTTACCTAAGGTGTCGAACTCCATAATCGAATAAGCAGCACCAGCATCACCGGTGATTCCAATAACTGGAGAACCCTTGTATGGTGCTTGAGGACCAATGCCATTCTGTACTGCAGCACCTACACCTACGGTGTAGCCTATATCTGGACCAATGGCACCATACTGATAGGCTCCATTACATATCTGTCCAGGACGGTAGGCTCGGAGATAGCGACGCGTATAACGGCCAATACCATAACCGCCTGACACAACAGCAGTTTGTTGGCGATCAATATCCCCGTTATAAAGAAAATCATTCAGTTGGCGACCTATAACCGCCGGGTGAATTGATTCTGTATCTGCGCTGTATTTCAAACCAAGTCGATAGTACTCCTCGCTTTGATCATCAAACGCTTTACGCGCAGAGGCAAGCTCATCTCTCCAACCTTGGCGCGTTCTTGAGGGCAAGGCGTCTTCTAGAGCTTCAAGCGCTGCTTTCTCTGAGCTAACAATGCCCAGATCTATAGGTACATTACGACCAATGTCACTAGCATCTGGATCAATGCGAATCCAGCGAGCGTCAGGACCGAATGCAAACTCACCGATAGAAGGCATACAATATTGACCAACTAGAATAACCAAATCTGCACTGCGAATAGCATCGAGTCCGGTAGAAGCCGAAAGTGAATGACCATCTGAAAAATGACCACGTTGAGGTGCCGATTCCACGACCGCAATATCATTTTTCTCCGCAACTCTCAGTAGGGGTTCCCAGGCTTTGTCGTAAAAAACCCCTGTACTGGCAACAATCATCGGACGAGAAGACCGCTGAATCATTTCTACAGCGCGAGTAATGTCAGCAGGATTAGGATGGGCTTTTGACTCAGTACGATAACGAGTTTTGTCGTAGTAATACTGTAATTCGCCCGGCTCTTCAAATCGCGCGCGCGAAATTTCACCAGGAAAGTCTAAATGAACTGGTTTCGGAACTCCTGTCTTAAGCTGGCGGAAAGCATAAGCTGAATACTCATAAATTCTGTTCGGGGTAATCATGCGCTTACCCCATTTTTTCAAGCCATCAGTTTGTGATTGCTGATAGGCAGTTTGAATTCCATGTTCGGTATCGTCCTCGCCAATAGTCTTATTACTAGCAATCACCAACAACGGAGACCGTGCTGCGTTGGCAGCACCAATATTCATAATCATATTAGTGAAACCTGGCCCCTCTGTACCAGAAGTTGCTGCAATCTCACCAGTGACACGAATAAAACCATCTGCCGCTGAAACCATATTACCCTCGCAGCGTCCGCCATAACTTGGAATCCCCTCGGCGGCTATAGCATTAATCATGTTGTAATTACCCGGGCAACAAAAGAACCCTGCAACGCCTTCATCACTACAGAATTTTGCAAACACTTCTGCCCCGCTCATGGGAAAATTGGCCGGCTTAGCGGCTTCAGCCAAGGTTCGCGGAATTTCTTCAGGAATCTTGATTCCCGGACCATCTTGTTCTTGAGCCTTAGAGGTTTCACTTTGCATCAGAGTAGCAGCGCCAGCTCCAGCAATTGCTGTACCCTTTATAAAATTACGCCGAGATACAACCGACTCTTGTTCAGCACTGCTGGAGGCTTTCGATTTTTTCGCATCTTCTTTTTTAGACATGAGAATTCCTCTGAATCTATTCTTCTGTGGGTCGAGTTTCTTTAGGGCCAATATTTAAGATATGTGCAACAATTTGCCAAATTGTTTGATCATCAATCGTATCTTTAAATGGAGGCATTTCCAAACCAGCCCCAAATTTTATACTACGAAATATATGCAATGGCGAATCACCATAAAACCATGTATCGGGCGAAGTAAGATCAGCAGCAATGAAATCAATATTCGCCAAAGCGCGCCCATCAGCGTCGTGACAAGACTGGCAGTTTATAAGGTAGTAACTCTTACCTCTGGCTGCCTCAGATTTAGAATAAGCCTGGGGGGCAATTTCCGTGGGCATTTCAGCAGCTAAAGATGTTTGGTAAATGAAGGCCAATAATAAAGGGGAAACTCCGGCAGAAAACCGCAGAAGATAGCTCATTATTTGTAGAGAAAATTTCATAGGGGATTACTAATTAATTCTCGCTGGGCTGTTAGTACCCAAATCGTCTATTTGTTAGCAAGAGCCCTAGATTAGCTTATTTCTTAATATAGAAAAAGACTCATTCGAAATCAGTAGGGGATATTTTGGAACAAATAACTCTCAACTAATTCCAATCCATGCATAAAACAAAATGCAAAAAAAAGGAACTGTTCCCAGTTCCTTTTTCCTAAACAGCATATAAACCCTAGTCTAGACGGCTAGGGTTTAGTATTTTTCTAGTGCCCATCACCACCTGAATCAGCAGCACCTGGCAAAGCCATTGCTGTTAATGAAGAAGATGTTTGTAGCATGATGTATTGATGACCATCATGCACCCACGAGCTCATGCCGTAACTGCTGCGAGATGGAGCCTCAATCTCGCCAATAATTTCACCGGTAGACTTATCAAGCCCCCAGAGCATTGGCGTGCCATCTGTAGAATTATCTGAATAGATCAGCATATTAGCAGTCACAACCATAGGCACTAATGCACCTGTACCAGTGTTACCTACTTCCTCAAGGTCAGCGCCAGCCGCTTCAAAAGCATCTAGGTTGCGCTGAGAAGTTTCACCAGTTGGAATCATCCAAGCGTGATCGCCGCTGTTCATATCGATTGCAGTAATACGGCTATAAGGCGGCTTGAATAGTGGTACACCAGCAGGATGGCGCGGTGGGCGGGCTGTTGCGCCAGCTACACCATTCGCGTACTGCGCTGTTGTTGCGCCAGTAGAATCTGGGAACAATAAGTCAGCTTCTTCTCCAGGAATCAAACGCAGTGCGAAACAGTTCTTATGTGAAGAAACATAGAGCATGCCAGTAGTAGGGTCAGCCACAGCAGGAGCAGTAATATTTGCTCCGCCAGCTCCACCTGGGCAGTTCATGGCCGCATATTTTCCCATATCATTATTAGCATGGATCGGCGGATTAAAAAGACCACCCATTACGTAGTCCCCCAACGCTGCAATCGCATCTGCACGCAGTTTAGGCGTGAAATCAACCAAATCATCTTCAGTAACACCCTGCATTTCATAAGGGTCAGGTTTAGTTACATGAGGCTGAGTTGGCGACAATACTTCGCCTGGAACAATTGAAGGAGGCACAGGTCTCTCAACGATTGGCCAAATAGGCTCACCGGTGAGGCGATTGAACGCGTAAACCCACCCCTGCTTGGTTACTTGCATGACACTAGGAATCGCACCTTGGCCCTCAACATTCAGATCCAAAAGAACTGGTGCGGTGGGGTTATCAAAGTTCCAAATTTCGTGATGAACCATTTGGAAGTGCCATGCTCTCTCGCCAGTTCGGGTATCGAGAGCAATGATTGCAGCACCATAAAGATTGTCACCAGGGCGGAAACCCCCATAATAATCAATAGTCGCACTATTGGTTGGGATGTAGACAAGATTATTTTCAGGATCTGCTGACAGAGGTGCCCAAGAAGACACATCACCAGTCCATTCCCAAGCATCATTTTCCCAAGTCTCATGACCATACTCGCCTGGCTTAGGAATTACATTGAATTTCCATTTGAAATCACCTGTTCTAGCATCATAAGCAAGAATGTCACCTGGCACGTTTTCGATACGGGCCTGGTGATAACCTTGCTCTGCTGAGTTACCAACGATAATAGTATCGTTAACAACAATCGGCGGGGATGAAGAAGTAATGTATCCAGTTTCTAGTGGAATTCCATTATAGGGATCATAAGGGTGTCCAAGGTCAGCTAGCAGATCTACAACACCAGTTTTTGGAAATCCGTCAACGGGAATTTGACCGCCAAAACCTTCAATCGGAACTCCGGTATCGGCATCCAAAGCAGTTAGAAAAAACGCTGGCGAGATCATATAGACAACACCACGCCCATCGATTTCTGCATAGCCAACGCCTTTACCGTAATCGGCTCGCATTGAGTATTCGCCACGCGGAGTATTCGGTTCACGATAGGACCAAATAGTTTCTCCATTTTTAGGATCGATTGCGATTACGTGTCGGTTATAACCAGCAACAGTAAAAAGCTTACCATCGATATAGGAAGGCGTAGAGCGACCACTCACAGCGCCAAAACTGGCACCATCCCATTCCCAAGCAACTTCAAGATCATTGAAATTTTCTGCCGATATTTCTGCTGCTGGCGTGTAACGCGTATGGGCAAAATCATTGCCTAAGGTAAACCACTCAATCGAATCTTGAGCGACCAACAAACTTGAAGAACCCCAAAGGATTATACCTAAGAGAATTCTTCCAGATTTTAGAGTATGCATGTGCTTCTCCTTATTTTATTCTAAACCTGACTGAATTTAGGTGCTTACCGCCTAATTTTAAGCCGAGCACAAAAGTACTATAAATAAGCCTGAATCACTAATAAATTTGCGCTCTAGGCCTGAAAAAAGCTATTTTTAACTCGAGGCTCATTGCAACAAATAAACAATAAGATATGGTCCTAATGTCAAACCCTTAAAATGTGCCGCTTACACTCAAAGAAAGACTTCTTCCCGAACTACTGCACTGATCCTCTATTTCCTCAAGAATGCCACTAGATATACGCCCTACATAGCGTTGACGTTCTCGGCAGAATTTAGGGTTGTTAAACCCAGAGATATTTAGACGAAAAGTGATATCGCCAAAAGCAATGACTTCAGCAAAAGCTAAAGCAAAGGGATCGCCCGCAGACAGCTCAATATCGTCGATATCATAAGTCTTTCTATTGCCATCGAAACTATTGTTCCAAGAAATGCCATAATTCATATTCCATCTGGCAATATCATGGCGAAAACCGAGGGAAAGCCGGCCGCGATTATTACGGTTGAATCTGCGATCAATGCCTAGAAATGTATCAGTGATATTAGAATCTTCGACATTTAGGCGAGAAGTAAGCAAGAGGTTTGGCATGTCGATCATCCGCATACGAATACTGGCGTTAAGATTCATTCCGTATTTGTAGCCTTCACCGACATTGCCGTTTGCCGCTTGCAAACTATCTTCTGAAGCCGATACATCGATTCGCTCTATACGGTCAGTCCAATCTTCATAGAAAATATTACCATTGACTACACCAACATCATTAGGTAATCGATATTCTGCATTAATATCATATTTCCAATACCACTCTTGACTGAGGTTCTCATTACCCGCTTGAATATTACTGTCTTCGTCTCTGTTATCTGTTGCCGCAACAAAATCGTTAAAACTCAATTGCTCGACTACTTTCTCGACCGAACCACGTAATTGTAATCTTGGGGTTAAGTCATAACGGAAATCAACTTTCGGTTTAAAAAAATCAAAGTCCCGCTTGTTTGATACATCGCCACTCTGACTAATTTCAGATAATTCATAAAGCAACGAACTCTCCAAAGACATCCGTGAATTGATCACCCAGTTATGAATTAGAAAGGGTTCATAGCGAATTTCTTCAACACTTGAATTTGCGTTGGAAACATTAACCGGAATCAACCCGCCATAAGCAACTGAAGGCGCACCAGTGCCTTTCGCAAGCCCGAGGGCAAGATTTGAACCCAAAATTGTTTGGGCTCTCTCAGCTCCAAATTCGATGTCTTGGCCTTGAGCAATATCCATAGTGTAGGACCCACGCACAATCCTCTCCCGAGTCGTGCTAGATGAATCCAAAAAGAGATTCTTATCTTCGGAACCATCTGCTGCCACATTCCATCGGTCTCGCACATTTCCAAAAAAAGCCTTATTGCTGATAAATAAAACCTTAAAGCGATCACCACTCGAAGTGTTGAATTCGTAATCACCACCTAATTCCCAGTTTTCTGTATCAGTAGGAGTGGCTTCCCGCTGGAGTGCTATTAGATTTGGGTTAACTTTTAAATCTGTAGTGCGACGATTCAGTTCTGAATCCGAATTTCCCTCTCTCAATAGGGCATTGAAACGGGCGCTACTATTGTTACTGATCTGATAATCGAGATTGGTACTAAGCTGCGTTGCGTTGCCATCGGAAACTCTATCTTCCCGAACTAAATCATTAGGAGAAAAATCACCTAGAATACTATTCTCTTTGCTGATGCTATTAAAATACACATCCTCAGACCGAACATTGAGTAGAAAATTAAGTCCACCCTGCTGGCCACTGTAGGATAAATCTGCTCTTGGCGAAATTGTATGATCCCGAGAACGTTGCACGTTAGCTTCATACGAAATACTTGAGCTGCTGAGCTGCTCAAACAAAACAACGTTTATAACCTGACCACTCCCGCGAACGTCCAGCTCTCCTGAAGTGCCTCGGATGATTTCAATATAGTCCACTTGGTCAGCAGTGATTCGAGTAAGTTGACCTCCTGTACTATTATTTTTACCAGCGGTGCGTTTTCCATTAATTAGAATTTCACTCTGGCTACTCCCACTGCCAAACCCTCGACCACCTCGACCACCTCCTCCTCGACTGAAACCACCAGGTGGCCCTCCACCACGAAAGCTTCCTCCACCACTAGAACCACCGCTCGCGCCAGGGATGCGGTTAAGCATATCTTGCGCAGAGACTGGACTAAATTCAGTAAAATAGGAGGCAGGATAAACAACCGTCGAGTCCTCTCCCTGATTGTCTTGGGCTAGTGTCAATGCGGGAATGCAAAGAAGTAAGATTGAGAAAGTAAGCGATACAAGAGTTTTAAAAATATGTCGTGAGATCGTCATTTAAATGACCTTAGTTTAGCAATATGAGACCCTACGAAATTAACGCATATTTGGATCATTCTGACCTTGGGATCTAAGAAGTATAAACCAGAAAATTATTCTAAATTGTCACAAATTGTATGTGTCTCAATGGTTTGTAGGATTCTTTCCGATAGCGAAAACAGGGAATGCAGCGTTTTACACTGGCCCTCTATTCATGAACTACGAATTCCGCCATCGCCCTGCTCATTGCCCTCTAAATTCGTAATTTGATCCTGGTTAAGTTGAGTTTTACGAAATATTCCAAAGCCCATATATGCAAGACCAATAGACAACAGTGGGTTGAGATAGTTAAAAAACGCCCACGGAGCAAATTCCAGCGGAGACATGCTGAGCACACCTGTAATAAACGCGCCCGAAGTCGTCCATGGAATAAGCGAAGTACTTAAGGTAGCTCCCTCTTCTAGGCAACGCGACAACATGTGCTTCTCTAGACCATCTTCTTCGTAAGAGTCTTTGAATATCTGCCCGCCGAATATGATAGAAAGATAACCCTCGCCCATACTCATGTTAGAGACAATGCCTGCACCAATCGTGGCAGCCATAAGACTTGCGGAGCGCTTGATTCGCATCAGTAACCCACTCAGTAGAACTCTAACGAAACCCCCGCGATCGAGAATTCCACCGAGGGATAGCGCAATTAGCGCCAATGACATTGTCCCCATCATACTTGTTATGCCTCCGCGAGTGAGGAGTGTATCTAGTTGTTCTAGGCCCGTATTCGCGACATAGCCAGTGTGCAAACTATTTAGTACCTCAGTAACAGCTCTATCTTGCATCGCGACAGCCAGCACGATCGCAGTCCCAACACTGGCGAGCATACTTACTTCGGCCGGAGCTCGCTTGAGGCTAAGGGTAATCAGCACAATTAATGGCAACAGAATCAGAGGGCTGATGGCGAACTCGACATCGAGATGTTGAGTGAATATCAATAACTCTTCGGCAGAGAGGGTCTGACCGCTATAGTAAAGTCCTAATAGTGTAAATAAAATAATACTGATGATGTAAGTCGGCACACTGGTGTACAACATCGATTTGATGTGAGAGTAGAGGTCAGTGTCCGCACTCATGGCTGCTAGATTCGTTGTGTCTGAAACTGGCGACATTTTGTCACCAAAGCTTGCACCGGAGACGACCATGCCAGCTACTAATGGCAGCGGAATACCCAGAGCGGCTCCTAATCCCATAAGAACAACACCAATCGTGGCAATTGTTCCCCATGCCGTGCCGGTCGCCAACGACATAAGGCTGCATAGTACTAGACCAGCTGGTAGGAAAAAAGTTGGATGAAGTAAGTCCAAGCCATAGTAGATAAGCCCGCCGATCGTTCCGCTTTCAATTAATGCAGCGACAAGTATGCCAATTAGGAAGAAAATAAAGATCGCGCCCAGACCTTTTTCGATACCCGAAACCATTGCAGATTTGATTTTTAGATAGCTGAAGCCTCGCAGTGAAGAGTGTCCCGCAACCCACACTAGCGCGATTACCAGTAAGCTATGCAGGCTAATCCCCAACCATAGCATTCCAGAAATGACGATAACGATGACACCACCGAAACAGATCAGCGAGTGAAGAAAGCTAGGGTCTTGTTGGTCTTGTTGGTCTTCTGTGGAATTAATCATGTTGCGATATGGTACTCATATATAGAAGGGGCTACTAATTCAAATGCTCAGTTCATATCCTACTGTTACAACTGAGTCAGAATACTATAACTATTCTTTATCGGGGAAATAAGGGCCTGAATGCATTTAATTGATTAACAAAAGTAAGTGATCCCCCTCGATATACTTTAATTCCGGACACTTTCTTTTATCAGGCCAGGTTGCCCTATTATTATTTTCTTTTGTAAGCTCGATTGATTACCCTAGTTATTCCCTGGAATCTAAGGCGTAGAGATTATGAAAGACCGCCAAGATCAATCACAAGAAAAAGACTAATGCTTCCGAGATCCACAGATACTAAATCGATTAGAAACAAAGTGAATGTTTTGTATTTTAGAGATTTCTTAATGAGTCTTTTTTAGCTGGGAAAGGTTACTTTTTGATCCAATGAGAGGAAGCCAGTTCCTGTTTAACCAGTATTCCAAATCAAACATTTGCAAATCATAAGATAGTTTAATGCGAACTTATCATAGAATTTTAGATTGTTTAGCCATATAGAGCAAAACTTAATTTCTATAAACTACCTTATTAATTATCCAATTCCTTTACTCGTTTATTATCGATTTATTCCTAGAAGGTTTGCTTCGCGCTGAACAGCTTCATGGTGTCGGTAATATACTTATGTGTCCTCGTTTGAGCACTGTTACAAAATTAAATCTTTATCACAATCATGCACCTAACCGTCACAATTTAAGATATCCAAGCAACACTCGCCCCCAAACCGCTCCACACACATTGGCTCGGCAAAAACATTCGCATTCGGCGTAGCTAATTCCAAATTCTCACTCAGCTAACAAGCCCAAAAATATCGACGTGCAATTAGGACACTGACGAGATACTTTATTAGCTACAAATCGCCATAATCACAATAACAAAGGCTAATCGAGGTCTTATGAAAATGCTCTCTAAACAATGGCAAGACTATCTTAATTCTCCTTTATCTCGAAGGCACGTGCTACGACTGGGCACGCAGCTTTCTGGCGCTTTAGCTCTAGGAGCTATGCCGGGATTACTGCATGGTGCTGCACGTAGGTTGACAAGTTTGCAGGCGGACCCATTTACTCTTGGCGTAGCTTCTGGCGATCCCACTGCCGACTCGGTAGTGCTCTGGACTCGGCTGGATAATGATATTTTGCGAGAAATGGGAGCTGAGCTGGATACCATCGAAATTGCCTATGAAATTTCTGCTACAGAATCCTTCAGCAATGTGCTCCGTCATGGCGTCATCGCAGCGGCTCCTCAACTGGGCCATTCGGCCCATGCCGAAGTTCGTGGTCTGCAGGCAGAAACAGTCTATTTTTATCGCTGGCAATTAGGCAATGTCACCAGCCCAATCGGGCGAACCAAGACTGCAGCAGCTGCTGATGCGGATATCCAACAACTCAGATTTGCCGTCGCGTCCTGCCAGCAATATGAGCACGGCTATTTCACCGCTTACCAACATATGGCTGATGAAGATTTCGACCTGATCGTTCACCTCGGTGACTATATTTACGAAAGAAGTTGGGGCCAAAATCTCGTTCGCGCCCACGAAGGCCCTGAAATTATAACCCTTACCAATTATCGTGCTCGCTACAACACTTACAAGTCCGATCCGGATCTACAAGCTGCTCACGCCTCTGCTCCCTGGATTGTCACCTGGGATGACCACGAAGTGGATAACAATTATGCTGCTGATATTGGAGAAGATGATCAGACTCCTGAGCAACTGCTAATGCGCAGGAGTGCTGCATATCAAGCTTTTTATGAATTTATGCCGATCCGCTTACCTGTGGGCAGGCAAGGCCCAGATATGCCTATTTATCGTCGACTACGGTTCGGCAAACTAGCTGAATTTAATGTGCTCGACACACGCCAATACCGCAGCAATCAAGCCTGTGGCGATGGTCGAAAACAAAGCTGTGCGGAACATCTAGACAGGAGCAGAACCTTGCTAGGTGGTGCTCAGAAAGAGTGGCTCTACAATGGTCTAGCGACGGCAGATGCTACATGGAATGTGCTGGCTCAGCAGATAATGGTAGCAAGTCTTCGCTCGGTTAGTGATGACGGAGAAGAACTATGGCCCATGGACCTGTGGGATGGCTATCCGTTTGAACGACAGGAATTACTAAATATATTAGACCAGACATCAACGCCTAACCCCGTAGTTCTCACTGGCGATATTCACTCTAATTGGGCGGCCAATCTACAGTTGGATTTCGATAACGAAAACTCGAAAGTCGTCGGCTCCGAATTTGTCGGTACTTCAATTACTTCGGGTGGCGATGGTAGTGATATTTCAGATTATGGCGCTGCGCTATTAGACAACAATCCTCACGTAAAATTTTATAATGCGCAACGAGGCTATCTAAGCGCAACACTAACACCTGAACTATGGAAAACCGATTATAAAGTTCTACCACAAGTCACTCAGATCGGTGCTGAAATCAATATACGTAAAACTTATATCAGTGAAGCTGGAAATCCAGGTGTACAAGAAGCGTAAAAGAGCTTGGATCGAAAAGCCGAGTATTAATAGGGCATAATTACAGGAAGTTCTTAGTGATATCGTACAAATTCAGACTAATAAAACGGGATACGCACTATATTAAAAAAAAGTGCACGAGTTTAGTTATAGTAAGAAAATCTATAACTAGCACATACATAAAATGGATAAAGTAAGACTTCTGTAGTATTGAGAGCTTGTATTTATTCCATTTCGGATAATTATTACTTTCGGGAATACTTTCTAAGCGTCATGCCACCGGTTAAAGAACCATAGACATTACCCTCTGCATCGACAGTAACGCCCTCCTGTGTTCCAACCTCTGAAGGGTCATCAATAAATTCAAACACTTCTCCATCGTTAACACTGCCGATACGAATGCCTCGCTCAAATCCAGGGTTGGTCTGAGGACTTGAAGAAGAATCGGTGACATAGAGCATGTCATTGCCATCGATATACATACCACTGGGTCGGCCAAACTGACGCCATTGGTCAATAAAATTTCCTTGTTGATCGAAAATTTGCAATCTATTATTACCGCGGTCTCCTACATATAATCGACCTTGAGAATCCATAGCCAAAGCATGCGGAGTATGAAAGTCACCTGGCCCCTCTCCTCTTCTACCCCAACTCAATAGAAATTTTCCTTCTGAATCGAACTTCATAATGCGGGCATTGGATGCTCCTCCATGCCCATCACCAACGAAAATGTCGCCATTAGGCGCCACATAAACTGAAGAGGGTTGATTGAATTTATCGTGGCCGTCACCGGGCTGCCCAGCTTTACCTAAGGTCATTAAGAGTTCGCCGGAAGGACTGAACTTAAACACTTGATGACCTTTTCCATCGCGCCTGAAATCTTCTCCATTCGGCCCTTCACCATCAGCAACCCAAACATTTCCCTTTCCATCGACAAAATTACTATGAGGACGAATGAACATGTTTTGACCGAAGCTTTTTAGTAAATTTCCAGCCAGGTCAAATTGCATAATTGGTGCAAGCTCTGAACCCACACAGTTATTGGCGCCGCAGCGATCGAAAAGCCAGATACTTGATTGGTCCGGGTGAATAAAAATACCGGCAGTAGAACCAATAGCTCGATTTATTGGCATTTTAAAAAAACTTTCATCCAACGTGTAGTTAAGGCTGGGTATACTCATGGGAGTGGACTGAGCAAACAAGGTAGCACTTACACAGGCAAGCACTCCGCTTACAAAAACTATCTTATTCAGCCCAATCATAAAAAGCCCTAATTGCGTAAAGCAAAAGTCGACATCGAGTTACCTGAAATCACCGAAACATATTGCACACCATCTACCATGAATGTAACTGGAGCCATTACAATCTGTCCACCAAGATTTACGTTCCACAATAAATCACCTGTGCGCGCATCGATAGCGTGAAAGTAACCTTCTCTTCCCCCGGTAAATAATAAATCGGAACCAGTGGTGAGCATGCCGCTATCACTAACGTCAAATTGGTCATAAGACCAAACTGCTTCTCCAGTTTGCGGATCCATGGCCTTCAATGAAGCGTGGCCAACTTCATTAGTCCAGTTATTTATCGGATTAGTGCGACCAATACCTATAGTTGGAGCTCCTGGCGCTGGAGCTAAAACAGAGAAACCACCACCAAGAAAAGCGCGCCCTGGAATATATTCAGATTCTTCCGCTCGATAAATTGTCGCGTAATCTTTCCAAGCACTAAAATAAAAATAACCCGTTCTTGGACTGTAGGAAGGTGGATACCAATTCGTACCACCTTGATTTCCAGGAAACGTTGGCAACCCCTCTGGTTGTGGAGTTGGAATAGGGCGGCCGTTTTCATCGAGACCACTTGACCAATTCACTGTTACATAAGGTTTACCTTCTAAGAATTGTCCAGTGACTCTATCTAACACATAAAAATAACCATTGCGGTTTGCCCACATCATTACCTTCGTCGGTGTTCCCCGAAAATCTATGTCTGCTAGTACCGGTACCTGCACAGAATCGTAGTCATAGGCATCATTGGGTGTGAATTGGAAATACCACTTCAATTCGCCAGTGTCTGCATCTAAAGCTATTGCAGAATCAGAATAAAGATTATCCCCAGGTCGCTGACCAGCATTCCAATCAGGACCTGGATTGCCTACTCCCCAATAAGTGAGGTTGAGTTCCGGATCGAATGAACCTGTAATCCAAACCGGCGCGCCTCCGTGCTGCCAATCATCTCCTTGCCAGCTATCGTGATTCGGCTCACCTGGACCTGGAATTGTATAGGTCTTCCAAACTTGTTCACCGCTTTCCGCATCGAAAGCAGTCACGTAGCCACGAATGCCAAATTCACCACCACCGACACCAACAATTATCTTGTCTTTAACCGCTAGCGGGGCCATGGTGACAGAGTAAGCAAGATCAACATCACCTACTTCCACATTCCAAAGTACTTCACCATTAACTCGATCTAAGGCTACTAACCGTGCATCGAGCGTACCCATATAAACTTTGTCATTGAGTACGGCTACTCCACGATTGTTGGCACCACAACATACGAGTGAATTCTCGGCAGGTACATGTCGATATTTCCAAAAAACTCTACCAGTAATCGCATCAACAGCCATGACACTGTTAGGGCGCTCTGTTACATACATAACTCCATCAACGATAATGGGGTTGGATTGCCAGGCACCAAAAACTTGATTCTGCAAAACCCATTCTAATTCTAGAGTATTTACGTTATCGCTGTTTATCTGATCAAGCTCGCTATACCGCTGCGCAAAATAGCCTCCATTATAAGTTAACCAATTTTCTGGCTCATCTGCTGCATTTAAAATTCTTTCATAGGGAACTTGCGCAACAGATGAATGAGTGACCAATAGTCCACTAACAACAAAAATAACTAGTGAGAATTTATTGAGGAATTTCATTACAGGCCTCGCAATGTCAGTAAGTAACCGATGACGTCAGCGACTTCATCACTGTTTAGGGTTGTTGGCTGTTTCGAAGGGGCATCACTTATCTCATAACTCACCAAATCTGATTTTCTGATTGAACGAAGTCGTTCTTGGGAATCGATTACCTGCACAGTATAAGTATCTTCATTCAAGCGTCGACCGACGATAGTTTCTTCATTCCTCGTCACCATACGAATAGGCCTATTAATAGGAAGCAGTGCAGTAGCTGGGTCCAACATATTTCTTTGTAGTGATGCCGGCGTCCTTACAGCTCCTATTGAACTAAGGTCCGGTGCAGTCCTGGGGCCCGCTCCATTAACTCGATGGCAATTAGCACAATCTCCTCTACCGTTAAATAGTTCTCGACCTCTCATAGGGTCGCCAATTCGAACAGCTACACCCTCCGGATCAAAACCTGCTCGAATAAACGCAACTATTCCATTTAGTTCCTCAGCCCGGAGACTAAAAGCAGGCATCTGACCTTCTGCAGCACCAGTAGTAATAACGTTGCGCAAATCGTCATCGGATCGCACATTTTTGAATTGCCCACGACGTAAATCAACCCCATCCACCAAAGCACCTTGAGGTCCGTGGCAGAGAGCACATTGCTGAGTATAGACACGAGATCCCGCTTGGATCGCTTCGGACGTGTATTGGTGGTCGCCTACTTCTTGGGCAATTGACTTCTGGGTCAATAGAATAAAAGATGTAAGCAGTACCAGACAGGACACTATTTTCTTAATACTAGAAATAAAAGAATTCATATCAAATTAAACTTCAAGACTAAAGGAAGAGGAAGAATAATCTGAAAGCTCGCCCACGTCCATTTATGCGCGGCTTTGCTTAAGATTCAGGGAAGACCTGCTGGCCCTTTCCCACTTAATATTTACTACGCAGTCTCATTCCCTAGATCTTGCTTATTTTTCCCAAAACTCGTTTCGCGAAGCATTGCTGTATGTGATTCCTATGTTGTTTTCATAGCCGAGTTCCGGAGAGCCGCTTAAAGAAATTACTTCAGGACCTAATAAAAAATGGACTCTAGGTGTGATCATTTCCTGATATATTCGGTCGCCTGTTATTGAATTGTTGAAGACAAAATATAAAGGCCCTGTCCCGGCTGGGAAAAATGACTGCTCGCGATGCAAATAATGGTCCCAGTTCTAAGGGCTGAGTTCATGGGTAGTCTATTCCATAATTCGATTTTTAAGTGAAAATCTTAAATACTGATCAATAGTGACAAGAGTTGTCCAATTGTGGCGCAACTGCCTGAATTCGCCCGTTATTTCCTACAATTTGTTACAGACTAAGCAGGTGCATAACTATACAATGCGCGTCGTCTAGAGAGAACCATGATTTATAAAGCCCTGCATTCCAATTTGAAGTTTACGGTCGCCGCCATTACCCTCGTGGCGAGCCCCCTGCTATGGGCTCAGCCGCAAATCGTAAATCTCGAAAATCCCACAGACGACTCTACAATCATTTATCCAGCGGACTACTTCGCTGATTTCTCACCGGTGTCTGTCAGTGACATGATTAATCGTATACCCGGTATTGGTTTAGCAATGGGTCGTCGAGGAAATAATGGGCGTGGTCTGGGGTCTGGCGAAGGAGAAATCTTAATCAACGGTCAGCGTACTACCGGAAAGAACAACTCCGGCCAAAACCAGCTAAGCCGAATTTCAGCAGACCAAGTTTCCTATATTGAAATTATTAGAGGTACTTCGGAAGAGTTAGACATCCGCAGTGGTGGCCAAGTAGTCAATATTGTCTTGCTGGATTTACCCTCTCGAAACAGCACCTCAGCCGAGCTGCGCACTGATCGATTACATGATGGCACAATCGACCCAGGCGGCCAGATTTCATTCAGCGGCCAAACCGGTAACTTCAACTATCTATTTCACCTCGAAGCTGACCCACGTTATCGCGCCTCAAAGAGCGAAGAATATAGTTATGATCCTGATTTCAATCTACAAGAAGTACGCAAAGAATCGAACACCCGTGATGAAACCGAGTATCAATCCAGTATTAATCTTGGCTACACATTTGACCGCAGCATAATTCAATTCAACGCTCTCTATGAATCCAGAATTCCACCAGCGCAGTCAGATGAATATTCAACGATTAAAGACATTGCCACACAGACTACTAGAATCCAAACGGAAGATAATCAAAGCCAACGAAATAATTGGGAAGTCGGAGGTGACTATGAATACTCATTCCCGAGCGGAAACAAGTATCGCTTTCTATTTATAGTTAATGACAGAGACTTTTTGTTCGATCGCAATCGTTTCGATGTAGAGAATGGCATCGCCACCAAGAATCTCTTCTTGGGAAACTTCGGCCGCGACAGAGAGCGTATTGCCCGTACTTCTTATACCTTTGATCTCGACGAGAGCCAAGGCATCGAATTCGGCTTTGAAGGCGCACAAACCATTCGCGACTCCAAGCTCAGCCTGGGCTTGAATATAGACGGGACTCCTTCTCCTGCTTACGGCAATTTAGTACCAGTGAATGTGGATAACAGCGGCTCTACCGTGGAAGAAATTCGTTTCGAATCTTTTGCAGTACACAATTGGCAAATCAATTCACGCATGTCATTAGAAAGCTCATTGATATTGGAGGACTCAACGATCGAGCAGTCCGGTGATGTAACCAATAGCAGAGATTTCTTATTCGTCCGACCAAAAATTGATTACCGATTCGATATCACGCCCAGCTTACAACTGCGGGCCGGCATAGAGAAAGATGTTTCCCAGTTGAGCTTTTCTGATTTCAGTGCCTCAGTCGATGGCTCCGATGAAGACCAAGATACTCAGGCGGGAAACCCTGAGATCGCACAAGAACAATCTTGGCGTTATGAATTAAATCTGGAACTACGCTTACCAAACGATCTGGGTGTAGTGAATTCGCAGTTTTACTACCGGGATATTGAAGACGTTATCGATAAGGTAGATGTATCCCTCACTCCCAACGATCTGCAATCTGCTCGAGGTAATATCGGTGATGGCAAACGCTATGGCTTAAACCTCGATGTATCCACCAAACTAGATGCCTTAGGTCTTGAAAACGCATTATTTTCAACAGGTATAGGGCTAAGAGACTCAGAAGTTCTTGATCCATTTCTTGGTACCATGCGGCGCCAGCGTAATAATGGCCGATGGTCAGCTCGGGCAAATTATCGACACGATGTAACTAATTTAGGGTTCAGCTACGGGCTTTTCTACTCGCATAACTCAAATGGCAGTAGTGGTAGAAAAGAAATAGACATTATTGATATCGAAGAACGAAAGAACCATCCAAACATGTCCGGATTTATCGAGAAAAAAGCATTTGGCAATTACACTTTCAGACTCGAAGCAAACAACTTAACCGACAATCAATATTGTCGAACTCGAACTCGCTTCCTTGGAGCCACAGCTGCTGGCAAAGTCGAGGAAATAGAAGATTATTGCAACGGCAACGGTCTCGAACTGTCATTGAAAGTAAGAACAACTTTCTAAATAGATTGCTCTTAAAAATAAGCATGATAAATTATTATCCAAAGAGTCAAAAACAGAAGCGATGAAGCAACCAAGTTACATTAAGCAACAAGGTGTAGGGGCCAAAAAAGGACGATTCCCTCTTTTGGGTGGATTCCTATTTCTGTCGGCCTGCAGCTCATTGAATGTGGAGAGGCAAACGAACACTACTGGAATTACTGATACTTCAGTCGCACCGCCAAGCTTTACCCGAGGTCTAATTGCCAGACAAGCCAGCGAACCCCTCTATCCCATGAGAGCGCAAACTCAGGGAGTCGAAGGTTGGGTAATGTTGCGATTCTCCGTTGACGAAGAAGGTGAGGTAATTGCCAGCACTATTGAAACAATAGAAGAGCAGCCACCAGGCTATTTCGGGCCTTCTGCGGCAACGGCAGCTCGCCGACTTAGTTTTGAAAACTTCAGAGGCATTACTATTGAAGACGTGCGTTATGTCTTTCGTTACGAATTATCAGAACCGATCTTTCAATCTAATTCTCCGGCAAGAGATGAGATAGAATTTCGAGAACTCATACCCCAAAACTATATTACACCGAGTTACCCGCAAGTTGCAGAAGAATTAGGCATTGAGGGCTTTGTTGTTGTGAGTTTTACTGTCACTCCGGGAGGCCGCACCGAGAATATTACAATTGAACAATCTGAACCGTCTGGTGTATTCAATGATTCCGCCGTGAATGCTGCATCTCGTCTACGCTTCGAGCCCAGAATAGTTTTTGATGAAGCCGTATCTGTAAAAGATGTGCAGTACCGATTCGATTGGATTTTATCTGACTAACTATAAATTCAAATTTCATAACAAAAATTTGGCCTATTTTTGCTGTTCAGTTCTACCGCTACACATAGAAAAAGACCATAATTCCTCCCAGACATTTCTTCAGCTCCGCTAAATAGAATAATAAGGACCTGTCATGCCCATGTTCGCTGCCACTCGATTCAAAGCACTTTCGCTATTGCTTCTATTATTATTGTCTAGACTGCTGCTAGCCCAATCCCCCACTGTCGATCAGCAAGACTTCGACAATGGTGATGGCTTTGAATTGAGTACTTCCAACGATGGTTTGGCGATTACTTGGAATTCTCCTGAAGGCAAAGCCTATCTAGATCTGCAATTTCTCACGCGCCGAGGCAACAACGCCGCTGCACCTCTGATTCGCGAGATAGGAATTGACGGCGTTGCAGCACTGGAGGGAGTTGATCCAAATTATTTGTTCTGGGTTGGAGAGCGGGACTTAGAATTAAGAGAGGGCTGGGAAATATTTTTTGACCGCGTGCCTACTAGACCTTATTCAGTAGAAAAAGGCTATTTGATTCCAAAATCGGTAACGGTCTCCAGCGAAGAGGGACGCGCAACCGTGGAAGTAGACGGGCTGAACAGTACAAATTTCTCAGGATCACTCGCCTTCATTTTGTATCACGATAGCCCCTTTGTTCATATGGAAGCCAGAGTCTCAACGGATCGCGCCGCCACTGCATTTCTCTATCACGTTGGCTTGGCGAAACCGAATACATCAGGGCATCGCATCGAATGGATAGATTCCATGGGCGAAGGTCATTCTGATGCGGTTCTAGGAGGCACTGCCGACGTTTATCAAACTCGATATCGCAGCATGGCGTTATCTTCTAATAAGGGCTCTCTGGTGATCTCACCCTTTCCTCATCAATACCTCTACCCATTAGATTTCGCCGATAATTTTGGCTATAACTGGGCCGGCGATGAGTATCTCGACATGATCGATGGCTTCGGCTGGGGGGTGCGCCAGCCGCCAATGGGCGATCGCCGTTTTGTACCCTGGGTCAATGCCCAACCCGGTAGCTTGCAAAAGCTTGGCGTATTACTTTTTGTTTCTAAGAGTTCTGGCTTGGAAAATCTCGAAGTCGTTAAACGATATACAAGGAACGACAGTTTTAAACCCTTGGAAGGTTACAAGACCCTAAGCAGCCACTATCATCATGAACATTCACTCGATTTTATAGAACAACAGGAAGATCAGCGCACCAACGGCATTCCAGTGGGGCTTGAAGATCCTGATTTTGTAAAATTTTTCAAACGTATGGGCGTAGACATGGTCCATATGGCAGAATTTCATAACAGCCGAACTCCTGACATGGACACCAGAGAAAGGCTGTCGCAAATTAAAGTCATGCATGAAGAATTTCAGCGACTCTCTACTGATGATTTTTTATTAATGCCCGGTGAAGAACCCAATGTGCATCTTGGCAGTCATTGGTTAAGTCTATTCCCTAAACCAGTAAACTGGGTTCTTAACCGTAATAACGATCAACCCTTTGAACAAGAAATTGATGGTCTCGGCACGGTCTATCATGTTGGTAATTCTGACGACGTACTCAGACTTTTCGAAAAAGAAAATGGCCTGGCTTGGACAGCTCATCCGCGAGTAAAGGGCTCCACTGGCTTCCCCGATAACTATAATCAAACCGATTTTTTTGAAAGCGCTATTTTCTTAGGTGGCGCATGGAAAGCAATGCCTGCAGATTATTCCCGCGACATGTTAGGCTGGCGCGTGCTCGACCTCGAAGACGACATGGCCAACTGGGGCAATCGCAAATATATACTAGGTGAAGTAGATATCTTCAAAATCTATGAAGACTATGAATTGTTCGGCACCATGAATATTAACTATCTCAAACTTGATGCAATCCCTAAGTATGAAGATGGATGGCAACCGGTGTTAAACGCCCTTAGTTCAGGCTCTTTCTTCGTTTCTACTGGTGAAGTCTTAATCCCCAAATTTTCAGTTGCTGGAAAAGAAAGCGGGGAAACAATCCGTCAAGGATCTGCTAGTAATTTCGTAACTTTGAATGCAGATATAGAATGGACCTACCCTCTATCCTACATGGAAATCATCTCAGGAGATGGCAGCAGCATTTATCGTGAACGCATCGACCTCTCAGATACCCGCGAATTCGGTGAACGTAGTCTCGAGCACTCGCTGGATCTGAGCAATAGAAAGTGGGTTCGTATCGAAGTTTGGGATATAACCCGAAACGGCGCTTTTACTCAACCCGTTTGGATCGAATAGCAAAGAGTTCAATAATATCAATGAATACTTTTTCTTAAGGATAACACAACATAATGCACGAAATAATAGTCTATACTTCTCTGCATTGCGGCTACTGCTCCGCAGCTAAACAACTTCTTAGTAGTCGAGGTTACAAATACGAAGAAATCAATATGCAGGGCGATGAAGATCTCATGATTGAAGTTATGCAGAAATCGGGGCAACGAACCGTTCCTCAAATTTTTGTCGGCGAGCATTCAGTGGGTGGCTATCAGGAGTTACTGGCAGCGCTAGTGAATGATGACTTCGAAGAGCTGGTTAATCCTGTCGGCTAAGTCCTCAAGCCCCCTTCCTTCGAGCCTTTCAGTTTTCCAGCTCTCGCACAATTTCTAGAATAGCAAATCATTTCATAATACATAAATCAACTAGCTGGGCTTTATTATATAAATGACGTTGACGTTGACGTTGACGTCAAGTAATTATATCCTCCCTTTTTCAACCTTTTTCGAAAATAGATTTATCTCATTAGAGCTTAGTCATGGCCAAGCAGTTTTCAATTTCAGATCTGGCCGCAGAATTTGGCATAACCACCCGAACTCTTCGCTTTTACGAGGAAAAAGGGCTGCTTGCACCCAAGCGTATTGGTAACACTCGCATATTTTCTTCAGCACAACGAATAAAGCTCGTGCTAATACTCCGGGGCAAAAGGCTAGGATTCTCTCTTGAAGAAAGCCGCGACATTATTGAAATGTATGACCCTCTCGGAAAAAACAAGCGCCAATTACAAAGCCTCATGGGGAAAATAGCAGAAAAGCGTCAAATAATTGAAAAACAAAGAGCAGAAATAAACTCGATGTTGGAAGACCTTAATGCCGCAGAAAAGAACTGTATTCAAGCGCTAACGGGAAGCGAATAAACCCTAGAAAGAATCTTATCGAATAAAATGGTGATTAATATGAATACCTCCTATCCAGCCCTCAATTTTAATCTGGGTGAGGATATCAATATACTGCGAGACAGCTTATTTAAAATGCTACAAGTTGAATTAGCGCCTCGAGCAGCACAAATTGATATCGACAACGACTTCCCTGCAGACATTTGGCAGAAATTTGGCTCCATGGGTTTGTTGGGAGTGACAGTACCGGAAGAATACGGTGGCTCTAATATGGGCTACCTGGCCCATTGTGTTGCTATGGAAGAAATATCCAGAGCATCGGCTTCAGTAGGCTTATCTTATGGAGCTCATTCCAATCTCTGTCTAAATCAAATTTCTCGAAATGGTAGCAAAGCACAAAAACACAAATATCTACCCAAGCTCTGCTCTGGCGAACACGTTGGTGCATTAGCAATGTCTGAGCCAAATGCAGGGTCCGACGTAATAAGCATGTCACTGCGTGCAGATAAAACCAAAAATGGCTATATCCTTAACGGCAATAAAATGTGGATAACCAACGGACCTGATGCAGACACCTTCGTTATATATGGCAAGAGCGACCCTGAGTCCGGCTCCAGAGGAATCACCGCGTTTATTGTAGAAAAAGGTTTTAGTGGGTTTAGTCAGGCACAAAAATTAGACAAGCTGGGTATGCGAGGCTCCAATACCTGTGAACTTATCTTTGAAGACGTAGAAGTTCCTATAGAAAATGTGCTGGGCGAAGACGGTAAAGGTGCACATGTACTAATGTCGGGTCTTGACTACGAACGAACCGTTCTCTCAGCTGGGCCAGTTGGGATTATGCAGGCCTGCCTTGATTGCGTACTTCCCTACCTCCATGAAAGAAAACAATTTGGCCAGCCCATCGGTGAATTCCAACTGATGCAAGGCAAGCTCGCTGATATGTATTCATCACTTAATGCCTCTCGCGCCTATTTATATGCAGTAGCATCTGCTGCTGATCGTGGTGAAGAAAGCCGCAAAGACTCAGCTGCCCTAATTCTCTTTGCTGCTGAAAATGCCACGCAAATGGCGCTGCAAACCGTGCAAGCACTGGGAGGAAACGGTTATTGCAATGAATTCCCTGCGGGCCGTTTGCTGAGGGATGCGAAACTTTATGAAATCGGCGCGGGTACTTCCGAAATCCGCCGCGTGTTAGTTGGGCGCGAACTGTTTCGTGAATCAGCTTAACGATAGAGAACTTTATAATGGCAATACTAAAATCAAAAATTTCTACCGATAGTGTTAGATTTTTAGAAAATCGCGACTACATGCAAGTTCAAATTGACGACCTACGAAAGAAACAAGATGAGATTTCCTTGGGTGGACCCGTTATATCAAGAGAGAAACACAAATCCCGCGGCAAATTATTACCTAGAGATCGGGTAAACAATCTCATCGATGCGGGCTCAGACTTTTTCGAATTTTCATTGTTAGCGGCCTACAATGTCTATAGGCAAAATATACCTGCTGCCGGAATACTCACCGGTATCGGCCGCATCAATGGACATGACTGTGTAATAGTCGCCAACGATGCCACGGTAAAAGGCGGAACCTATTTCCCTCTAACAGTTAAGAAGCATTTACGCGCACAAGAAATAGCAGCAGCCAACAATCTTCCCTGCATCTATTTAGTAGATTCTGGTGGAGCGAACTTGCCACAACAAGATGAAGTGTTTCCAGACAGAGATCATTTTGGCCGCATATTTTTCAACCAAGCCAATATGTCTGCAGCAGGCATTCCCCAAATTGCAGTAGTCATGGGTTCATGCACAGCAGGCGGTGCCTATGTACCTGCCATGTCTGATGAATGCATAATGGTTAAAAATCAAGCAACAATTTTTCTGGCTGGCCCGCCATTAGTGAAAGCCGCCACAGGAGAAATTGTCGGCGCCGAAGAACTGGGTGGAGCCGATGTGCATTGTCGCCGCTCAGGAGTTGCAGACTATTATGCTGATGATGATCAACATGCCCTGGAAATAACCAGAGAGATAGTAGGGCATCTAAATCGACACGCTGTTGATGGCGGACCAATCATTGAAAGCAAAGCCCCGGCCTACGATCCTGCCGAAATTCACGGCGTGATACCGGTAAACGCAAGCCAGTCTTATGATGTTCGTGAAGTCATTACACGAATCGTTGATGATTCTCAGTTCGATGAATTCAAAGCTCTGTATGGAAGAACCCTCGTATGTGGTTTCTGTCATATTGATGGGCGGCGAGTAGGTATCGTTGCCAATAACGGTATTTTATTTGGTGAATCTGCAATCAAAGGTTCTCACTTCATAGAACTTTGTTCACAACGAAAAATCCCCCTGCTGTTTTTACAGAACGTTGTAGGCTTTATGGTCGGCAAAGCCTTTGAAGAGAGAGGTATTGCTAAACACGGAGCAAAAATGGTCATGGCAGTAGCCTGCGCCAAGGTGCCAAAACTCACCATTATTATTGGCGGTTCCTTTGGTGCCGGAAACTATGGCATGTGCGGCCGCGCTTACGATCCACGATTTGTATTCATGTGGCCCAATGCCAGAATCTCAGTCATGGGCGGTGAACAGGCTGCCGGCGTATTGGCCACGATTAAGCGTGATCAAATAGAGAAGGAAAACCAGGAATGGAGTGAGGATGAAGAGCAAGAATTCAAGCAACCAATTCTCGACACCTATCAGCGGCAAGGGCACCCTTACTATGCCTCCGCGCGACTTTGGGATGACGGTGTTATTGAGCCAGCACAAACGCGCAAAGTGGTATCCCGCTGCTTAGAAATAGCCGCCAATGCAGAGATTGAAGAAACCAAGTTCGGAGTTTTTCGGATGTAATTGGCAACACTAAGGAATTAGGGGAAATTATAGGCACAGCCTGAATATTTTCTGGTCCAATTTTTTCGCATTAAGTGTAATTAGTGTTTCAACGAACAGGATTGTCATGTTTGGCCAGATTGAAGTATGTTATGAATGCATTGTTTGTAATGCTCGCATAATCATTAACCACAGAAACGATTAGCTATTAATCTATAAACTATTACTTAATAAACCAAAGAAACAAATAAGGAAAGAAAATGTTTAGTCATATAATGCTTGGCGCCGATGATATCCAAAAATCTAAAGCTTTTTACGATGCAACTCTTGGAGCGCTGGGTCACGAACCCGGCATCGTTGATGAAAATGGGCGTGCCTTCTGGATTACTAAAGCCGGCATTTTTTGCCTAAGTGTTCCTATAGATGGTGAGCCAGCAAGCTTTGGTAATGGAGGAACTATCGGCTTTAACGCCGATAGCACCGAAGCAGCTGATGCTTGGCATGCAGCTGGCTTAGCTAATGGAGGAACAGCGATTGAAGAACCACCAGGTGTTCGCGAAGGCTCCACGGGCTCTATGTATCTCGCTTATTTGCGCGACCCGGATGGCAATAAAATCTGTGCGCTTCTTCGCATTTAGCAGCACTGCAGCCACCTGCGCTATTGATGGTTTCGGCATAATCAATTTAGACATAATTCTAGAGGTCCGTCATGTCAAGATTACTATTTTCTAGCGCATTACTTCTGTGTTTATTCACAGAAAATTCCATCGGAGCCGAGGCATGTGAATCACGTGCCAATGCTCTGTTTATTTGCGGAACCACCAACCCGGAAGACCTATATCAGATTCCCGGCACTCCCTGGGTCATCGCCTCCGGGCGCATATCTGACGTGGCAGGACCAATCTATGCAGTGAGTGCTGAAGACTTCAGCGTACGCGAAATATTTCCTGCTAATGCCTCACCTGCTCAGCACGATCGGGCAACCTACCGCAATTGCCCTGGCCCCAACCCTGTATTCCAACCCCACGGCTTGACCCTCCGAGAAGGTAGCAATAACAATCACACTCTATATGTGGTGGGACATGGTGCAAGAGAAGCCATCGAAGTTTTCAATGTAGATGTCTCAGGCGAATCACCTTCTCTTAGTTGGATCGGCTGTATAATTTCACCCTCCGGAACTAAAAGAATTAATTCAATCACCGCATTGCCTGATGGTTCTTTAGGTGCCACCAATTTCGATACCGATGGCGGCGAACTTTGGGAGTGGCACCCAACTACCGGCTGGGTTGAAGTTCCCGGTAGCCAAATGCCGGGCCCAAATGGGCTCGTTTCCTCAGAGGATGGACAGTGGTTTTACGTTGGGGGCTGGAGTGAACAGGCCTTAGTTCGACTATCTCGTGGTAGCAGTCGTATTCAAATTGATTCTGCACCCGTGGGATTTAATGTGGATAACGTTCGAGTAGCCCCAGATGGGAAAATTGTTGTAGCCGGTCATGTCACTCGTTGCCCTGAATCGGTTGAATGTGAATTATCAGCTGCTCGAGTTGCGATGGTCCACCCTGAGACTCTTGAGGTGGAACAAATCATTGACTATAAGGGTAATGATTTTTTCCGTCTCGGCACTGTTGCTATTGAGATTGGCGATGAAATTTGGATTGGTGGAATCAGAGGCAGTTTAGGGATTGCGCGGTTTTCTCGCTAAAT
>Ga0302135_10000340_pt1 | contig 28258 bp, 29 predicted proteins | sample CBN3_surface_MG_FD_203119 | JGI IMG/M metagenome (GOLD analysis project Ga0302135, IMG submission 203119) | Marine microbial communities from Western Arctic Ocean, Canada - CBN3_32.1 | ecosystem: Environmental > Aquatic > Marine > Oceanic | place: Canada: Western Arctic Ocean | collected...
AGCGCGGCCGCCAGAGCCCGAGCTCTCTCTATATCCAACTCGCTAAACACATCATCGAGCAGGGTGACCGGAACAAGGCCCGTTCCCTGTGAGATCGCAGATTGTTGAGCAAGCCGCAGGGCCAGGACCAACGACCTTTGTTCTCCCTGGCTGGCGTGAGTCCGGGTGTTGCGCTCTCCCAACAGGAGCATCGGATCGTCCCTGTGCAGGCCTACCGTGGTCGTTCGTCGCACCAGATCCTTCTCTACGGCGTTCTCAAGAGCTTCCCAGAGCCTTGCCTTCCACTCTTCAGCGTCACCTGCAGCCACTGCACCGCCGCCCCAGGAAGACGCATAGACGACGTGGGCCTCGGTGGGAGCGCCGGCGAGATGTCGATATGCCTCGGAGAGGAACGGAGCAAGAGTCTCTATCGTCGCGGCCCGCCGAGAGAAGAGAGCCGCCCCCGTTTCGGCTAATCGCTCGTTCCATACATCAAGGCTTTTCCGATCAGCCAGCGGCCCCGCTTGTTTTACGAAAGCGTTGCGCTGGCGGAGCGTTCGCTGATAGTCAGCCAAATCCTTGGCTGCGCCCGGCCAGAGTTGGACCGCTGCATTGTCCAAGAAGTCTCTCCTATAGGAAGGAGAGCGCTTCGCAATATCTAAGTCATCGGGCTGGAAGACCACAGTTCTTACGTGAGCCAAGATGTCAGCAAACCGCGTAAGTCGCTGGCCATTCACTTGCACCCTTCTTCTCTGATCTTGATGGAGCGCCACTTCTACGAGAGCCAAGCGATCGAGATGACGAAACTCTCCCCGCACAATTGCGCCCTCGCTGGCCTCGCGGATCAACGTCTCATCTGAAGCCTTCCGAAAACTGGACAATAGGCCCAGATACCCAACTGCCTCAAGTAGGTTGGTCTTCCCAGCTGCGTTGCTACCCACCAGCACGTTGATCCCTCTCTCAGGGCTGAAACGAAGGGAGTTGTATGAACGGAAGTCGCTGAGCTCTAGCCAGGCCAGCTCCACAGTTGCCTCAGATCCGGATGGGCATGAGCAGGTACAAGAAGTCTTCTTCATCCAACCCGCGCAGCACACTCGGCTTTTGACCGTCTCGCACCTGAATCAAGACCTCGTCTCCAACCAGAGCGGCTATTCCATCACCCAAATACTTAGGGTTGAAGGCAATGGTTACCTCGGGCTCCTCACCCTTGTAGGTTCCATCTACGTGTTCCACTTCACCCCCAACATCTTGGCGGCTTACGTTCACTTCCATGCCGGCCTCACTCAAGTGCAGGCGAACAGGAATATGGTCCTCAGCAAAGAGCCCGGCTCGGCCGAGCGCCTCCGTAAACACGGCTTTGTTCACCTGAAACTCGATTGGATAGGCGTCAGGGATAAGGCGTCGAACTTCGGGGAAGGATCCTTCGATCAACCGCACCGTAACTGTGCCTCGCTCTGAGCCGAATGAAGCTTCCCTGGCGCCGATCGCAACCTGCACCTTGGGTGCGCCAATGGCTGGTCCTACTTGCAACAGGGCTCGTGCGGGCACCAGACCTGACTGGGGAATCGTGACCCCATCGAAGTTACGGATGGCCAGCCGATACGAGTCGGTAGCCACCATGTCGAATCCTGTCTCGGTAGCTTCCAGAGAGATCCCTGTAAGCACGGGCCTAGCTGAGTCGATGGACGCGGCTACACCAACCTGCTTGACCGCATCGGCGAATTTCTCTCCGTCGATATCGACGGAATTGGAGAAGTCTGGAGCAGGAACTTCTGGAAAGTCATCCACCGGTAGCTCTCTGATTGCAAACTTGGGGCCTCTTCCCGTGATCTCAAGCTCGTGTCCGTCAGACTTCAGCGACACAACACCAGCCGGCATCTTCTTGATGGCTTCAGTCACCAACCGACTCGGAACGACACACGACCCCTCGGCCATCACCTCGACAACGACGGCTGTTCGAATAGTCACGTCCAGGTCGGTGCCGGTGATATGGAGATCGGATCCCTTGATCTCACACTTCACTCCCGACAGGATCGGCAAGGCTGGGCGCATGCCAACTGCTCGGTTAGCTCGAGCGAATGCGTCGGCGAGATCATCTCTGTCAGCTCTGATATGCACAGTTCGGTCCTTCGTAGTTATTACTTAGTTTCTTATATCTAAAACTAGTAGTGGTAGTAGGGATTGTTGATTGTTGATTTGTAGGTTGAAAGCCTAGGTCTTCTAGGAGATTCGGTCTTTGTGTAATGGTGACAGTATGTGGAGAAGATGAGGTTTTCAACAGGCGGTTGTTTGGTCTGTCGAAAACTAAGGAGTTGTCCTCAGGCTTTGGGATAGCGTGTGGACTTTTTCTAAGACGGATTTGTCGGTGTTGAGAAGAGAATTAATCTTGGCGACAGCATGAACGACAGTGGAGTGATCCCTCCTAAAAACCCCACCAATTTGGACCAGTGAATGGTCAGTTAGCTCCCTACATAAGTACATGGCGATCTGCCGTGCGAGCACTAGAGGAGCCTTGCGACTCTTTTCGACGAGCTCGTCTGGGTGGAATCCGAACGAATCCGCTGTGCGCTCAATGATGTGTGAACAGGTTACGTATTGAGATCCGCCTGGGCGCAGATCTCCAAGAAGCTCAATAGCCCGCTCAAGAGAAGCAGGGTGACCGTTGAGGTGAGCGTCGGCAGCTACCCGCGTGAGGGCGCCCTCTAACTCTCGGATGTTGTCCATCACATGCGAAGCAATGAACTCCAATACGTTGTGAGGGACAGGTACGGGAGCTTTGACTACGTTCGTCTTGAGGATCGCGAGGCGCGTCTCTATGTCAGGTGACTGAATATCGGTCAGAAGGCCCCACTCGAAGCGGCTTCTAAGTCGATCCTCAAGAGAGGAGAGGTTTCTCGGGTGACGATCGGAGCTAATCACCATCTGTTTCCCTGATTCATACAAGGAGTTAAAGGTGTGAAAGAATTCTTCCAAGATTTGCTCTTTGCCCTCGAAGAACTGGACGTCATCGAGCAACAGAATATCTACAGCTCGGTACTTAGCTTTGAAGCCATCGACTCGCTTATGCCGCAGTGAGTCTATGAAGTCATTGAGGAAACCTTCCGAGCTGACGTATCTGATTATTCGTTGGGGGTTGAGTGTGTGGGCTAGATGCCCCACAGCTTGGAGGAGGTGCGTCTTTCCTAGTCCAGCGCCGCCGTGGATAAATAGAGGGTTGTAGTGGGTCCCGGGCGCCTCTGCGACGGCTTGGGTTGCGGCGTGAGCAAAGCGATTAGAGGATCCCACAACGAACGTTTCGAAGGTATACCGATACATGAGACGTGGGGTGTAAGCCTTGACTGCAGTTGGATTAGGGTCCACCGGGCGAGGCTCCGGACCAGGCAGATCTAGTTGAGCTGCTTCGGTTGCCCTTATCTCGACCTGAACCTCACCGTAGATCTGTTCGGCAGCCTTATTGAGCAGCGGAAGGTAACGATCGACAATTAGACGCGTGTGCAGGTCGCTTTGTGTGAGCAGAATGAGACTGCCAGGTTGCTCATCAGCTTTGAGCGGGTCAAGCCACCTTTCCCAAGTCCCATCGGCTACCGATTGCTGGAGTACCCGTCGGAAGGCCTGCCAATCGCTCACCAATGTTTGGTTCATGTCGTCCCTATTTTCGAACACGTAGTCACCCATATCGTGGATGTATATTTGTTGATGACAACACTGCTTGATCCACTGGGAAGAGCGAGGACTCAGAAATACTGATGTTGTAGTTGGATGATTATAAGTACCTCCCGAATCGAGGCAACCCGAGAAAAGAGGGGCTTTCGGCCGATTTTTCTACCGCCCCCTTCGGAAGAATCTCCATTGGTTACGGGTGTTTTGAGACTTTTTAGGGCACGAGACTCTCGAGCTATTGAGTAGGATTGGAGCTAACGGGACTTTTCGCGATAGCAACCTTATTTTCGCGATCTACCAAGAGGGGATCAAAACAGGCTTTCGCGCTTTGCACATACGACCGGACCGCCGTAATCTACTTACCACTTCAGAAATTGCCCCCTAGGAGCTCGCATTATGAAGCGAACCTACCAACCAAACAATCGTCGCCGTAAGCGCAAGATGGGTTTCCGAACCCGGATGCGTACGCGTGCTGGCCGTAACACCATGAAGCGTCGTCGGGACAAAGGTCGCAAGCGCATCGCGGCGTAACCCAACGTATGCAATCTTTAACTGGTCGCAAAGAATTTGATCGGTTATTCTCCCTCGGTTCCCGCTCTAAGGCGGGAGGAGTCAGCGTCATACAGGCACCTAACGATGCCGGCGTAACCCGAGTGGCAGTGATTGCTACTAAACGTGTGGGTGGTGCGGTCGCCCGAAACCGAGCAAAACGCAGGGTTAGGGCCGTTTTTCGGGAGATTCACCTCCCTGAGAGCACCGACGTAGCCGTGGTTGTCTCAAAACCTGTTCTAGATGCCTCATTCGACAGACTGAGAGCCTGGCTTGAAACAAGCCTTTCTAGTGCGAAATGAAGCGTCTACGTGGGCGGCGAGAGCCGCGCGCTTCTGTATCCGCGTCTATCAGCGGTTTATTTCTGCTGGACGCCCCGCGACATGTCGGTATCGGCCGACGTGCTCGGCCTATGCTGCCGGCGCAATCGAGACCCACGGAGCGGTTAAAGGTATCTGGCTGGGTGTAAAGCGAATTTCTAAGTGCCATCCTCTGCGTGAGGGTGGGTATGACCCCGTACCGGAGAAAAAACAATGATTCAAAGCGTCGGCACCCCGATTCTCAACTTCTTAGTGTGGATGTACGACATTATTCCCAACCTAGGCATTGGAATAATATTTTTGACAGTAATTATCAACATCCTCTTGTTCCCGCTGGTGCTCAAACAGACCCGGGCGACTAAGGCATTTCAGGCGATTGGGCCTGAGATCAAGAAGCTTCAGGCGAAGCACAAAGAAGAACCTGAAGTCCTCCAGAAGGAAATGGTCGCTTTACAGCGTGACGCCGGAGCCAATCCGCTCGGCTGTGCTTTGCCGATGCTTATCCAGATGCCCATTTGGTGGGCGCTCTTTAGGGTACTGCGATCGTTGGGTGAGCAGGAAGATCCTGAGGTAGATTTTCTGGTCCCTCTCGGCACCAATTTGGCCGATGCCCTCGCTGAAGGCAAGACGATATTTCTGGGCCTCGATCTCACAGTTCTTCCCAGCCAGGTGTATCAGACGCTGGCCTTTTCCGCCCTACTCCCCTACCTCCTCCTCATTCTCGTAATGGTCGCGTTCCAGTACTTCCAGCAAGTGCTAACTCAAACAAACGCGGCTACCCCACAAGCAGAAAGCAGTCAGGCGCAACAGATGCAGATTGTTACCAAGGTGATGCCTGTGATGTTTGGGGTATTCGCGTGGAATTTCGTGGCTGGACTGACGTTGTACTGGGCTAGTTCCAGCATCGTCCGTATGTTCCAGCAACTGCTTATTAATCGGATGGATGTTACGAGCCCATCCACTGTCGCCCAGGAGAAGACGAAATGAATGAGCACGTAGAAGTAAGCGCACGAACCGTAGAGCTTGCGGTTCAACACGCGATGGAGGAACTCGGGATAGAAAAGCGGGAGCACGCCGCAGTTGAGATCGTCCAGGAGCCTGAAAAGGGCTTCTTGGGCCTCGGCGGGCAGCAAGCTGTGGTTAAGGTACAGCGTAAGTCCGAGTCCCGAAGCCGCAGACGCCAGCGGGGGAGCAGAGACACCCGTGGTAAAAGCGGTAGAAATGGCCGAGATCAAGCCCAGAACAGGTCCAAGCGGCATTCTGGTGGCGATAGCGACCAGAAGAAAGCCAAAGACACACCGAAACGAGCAAAAGGGCCGAAGGCTCCCGCAAGAGAGGAAAAAGCCATGGAGGAACCAACCTCTGAGGAGATCGCCGACCAGGTAACAGCCATTGATACGTTCTTGTCGGGGCTACTCGACTCATTCGGACTCGAAGGCAAGGTGTCTGTCCGCGACGAGGAAGGAGTTATCTACGCTGAGGTAACCGGCGACCAGACTGAAGCGCTGGTAGGTCCAAAAGGCTCCGTTATGGCAGCCGTTCAGGAGTTGAGTCGTACGGTCATCCAGCGTCAATCCCGCAACTCAGCGAGAGTTCGCGTGGATATTGCCAACTATCGGGCAAGACGGTCAGAAGCCCTAGTGATTTATACCACCAGGTTGGCCGAGCAACTACTCGACGATGGCGGCGAAGTGATGCTAGAGGCTATGAATGCGGCCGATCGTAAGGTTGTGCATGACACAGCTAACGAAATTGAGGGTGTGACTACGTTCTCTGAGGGCCGTGAGCCCAGGCGTTCTGTGGTCTTAAGCGTTGAGTAGCTAATCAAAGTTGAAGAGCCCTGATTGTTTCACGTGAAACAATCAGGGCTCTTTTAATCGTTGGCTCTCGTGCCCAGAAGAGTTGAGGTAGCATCTATTCCGTGCCACATGACGAGGAGCAACGTAAGGAGCGGCGCCAACAACAACTCAGTGACGTTCTTGCTTGGGTTGGCCACCGTAGCTCGCCCGATTTGTTCGATCGATTGGAACAAGTTGAGGCGTGGATCGATGTAGAGGGTCGCAACGCAGGGGGTGTCGGCCCGGATGAGGAAATTTGGGAGCGGCACATCCTTGACTCCCTCATGTTCTCTCGAGGTTTCCCGGACCCCCCAGAGTCTCTTATAGATTTAGGAGGTGGACTGGGTCTACCTAGCTTGGTCCTGGCTTCGTTGTTCCCGCTTACCCAAGTACGGTTGATAGATCGCTCCAATAAGCGTACGCGTCTCGTGAGAAGGGCATGTCGTATCACTGGCCTGTCTAATCTTGAGACAGAGGTGGGGGATATCACCCACCTCCCTTCAGACTTCCACAACGCGGTGGTCATGCGGGCTGTGTTGCCACCAACACAGGGACCACGCCTTATTCGTCGAGTCCTGCAAACAGGTGGGGTTGGGGTGTTCGGTGTTGGTTTGGACATGTTTCACGTGAAACACTCTTCGGGCCTAACAATTCGCTTCCCAGGATCTGAGGTGCTTGACCCGGGACGGTGGATCCATATCATACAGGGACTATGACAGCCACAATCATTTCAGTCACGAACCAGAAGGGCGGGGTGGGGAAGTCCACCACCGCGATAAACCTCGCTGCGGGGATCGCAACTCACGGCTATCAAGTACTGCTTGTCGATATGGATCCGCAAGGAAACGCCACCTCTGGTCTGGGGGTGGATCGAGGAGCGCTTGCCGAATCGGTTTATGACGTACTACTCAAGGACGCAGACATTGAGGATGTGATAGAGCCGACATCCACCCTAGGGCTTCACGTTCTACCGGCTACAATTGACCTCGCAGCGGCAGAGATCGAGTTAGTGTCGGCCATGTCTAGAGAGCAGCGGCTAAACGGTGCTCTAAAAGAAGTGGTTGAGAATTACGACTTTGTAATTATAGATTGTCCTCCGTCACTCGGCCTTCTCACTATCAATGCTTTTGCTGCGTCCTCTGAGCTCTTCATTCCCATTCAATGCGAGTATTACGCCCTCGAAGGGGTCAGTCAGTTGCTTTCGAATATCAAACTTGTCCAGGGAGCGCTCAATCCCGATTTAGAAGTGGGCGGGGTGATCCTCACAATGTATGACGGAAGGACCAAGCTTTCTTCCGACGTGGCAGCGCAGGTTCGAGAGTACTTTGGAGATAAAGCATTCGAGACGGTTATTCCGCGTTCAGTCAAGCTCTCTGAGGCACCCTCGTACGGTGAGCCCATTGAGTCGTACGCCCCAATGAGTAGTGGTGGTATTGCGTACCGACAACTTGCGAAGGAGTTCTTGAAACGACAAGGGCTAGGAGGGAAGAAATGACTGAAAAGAGAAGCGGTCTCGGGCGCGGGCTAAGCGCCCTCATTCCTGAGGCTGAGGACGAGGACTCGGAGTTCCGTCGGGTGCCAACAGGTCAGGTGAGCCCGAACCCGAACCAACCCCGGAAAGGGTTTGATGCAGAGAAACTCGAGGAGCTTGCTGCCTCCATCCGTGAGGTAGGGATTCTTCAGCCGATAGTGGTCCGTGCAACCGGAGCAGATGTTTACACGATCGTGGCTGGAGAGCGGCGGTTTAGGGCCGCAAAACTGGCTGAACTCACCGAGATTCCGATTCTTCTTCGCACCGACGATTCCGACATCAGTCTCTTAACGGAAGCACTCATCGAGAATGTACAACGTGAAGACCTGCAGCCGCTCGAGGAGGCGGCTGCTTACGAAGATCTGGTGGGTAGTCATGGCTTAACCCATGAGGATATTGGAAAGAGAGTAGGAAAAAGCCGCTCAGCGGTGTCCAACAGACTCCGACTGCTCCAATTACCTCCGCTTGTCCAAGGATATCTGTCGCAGGGGAAGTTGTCTGCGGGTCATGTCCGGCCGCTGATAGGGGTTGACGACAAGGCGTTCGTTGCTCACATAGCGAAAGTTGCGGCGAAAGATGGATGGTCGGTACGTCAGGTAGAGGAAGCGGTCAAAGCTCGAAAAGATGGCCCAGAACTCACTCAGAAAGTGACAATTCTTAAGGAATTGACGCCTCCGGCCATTACCGCCCTGGAGGAAACCCTCGCTGAACGGTTAGGGACCAAAGTCGTGATCACACACAGAGGAGAAAAGGGGCGTGTGGTCATCAAATACAACTCCCTTGATGATCTTGAAAAGATTTCTCGGCTCTTCTACTCGCTCTGAACGGAGTCTACGGGACGTGACGCCCCTTGGTCAAAGAAGGCCTCCACGCCGGCGATGATCGCTTCAGAGAGGCCTTCTGCTGCTGCGTCGGCTCGGATAATGACTGCGGGAGCCTTTGTTCGCCGGAGAATACTGTCCGATGCACCCGAGACTGGACTTCCTAGGCGTTGTTTGAGTTCCGCTGCAAGCAATTTTCCAACCGAAGAGTGTGAAAAAGTGGAATCGAAGTAGAGGAGCTCATCCGCTCCTCTACCGACGAGTTCGATAGAGATGACGATCTCACTCCCTAGGTGATTAGCGCGACTCGCTCGGATAAGGGCGTCTGGGTGAGCATCGGATGGTCGCGAGAAGAGCGGCACCCCGCCCTGGCTCTTTAAGATTGTTGCTGCGGTCTGGGCTATTTCCCATGCCCAGTCCGACTCTTCGGAGGAGCTACATGCCGGATCGAACAGCACCCGAGTTCCAACGATGGTTCGGGGGACCCTACGGAGCCACTCCCGCTCCATGACCTGGTCCTTTCCAATGCGCTCGTTGTTCCGTCGCAGGCGTGTGAGCTCCCCGAGGACGATGGGCCCGGCTATGCCGTCCTCGCTGAGAGCCCTGTTTTCTTGAAAGTCTGTCACGGATTTGGCTCCATCGGGGCCAAATATGCCGTCTACTACTCCGGCGTCAAACCCGAGTTCATTGAGACGCCGCTGCAGGTTTGCGACGTCGTGGCCTCGCAACATCGGACGACGATGATAGATGACGCGATCTCCGAGTGCGTACCCAGCTTCGACTAGTCGAAGCCAGGTAGTCTGGTCGGCCTCTCCGGTAGGAGAGAGTGATGACTGCGTTTGGAATGAGCGGACGGCAGCCTCGGAGCCGGGTCCGAACTCCCCCCTAGCGTCAGGGGAGAAGTCATGACCCAACGAGAAAAGCCGATCCTGTATATCTCGGACCGGCCCTCCCGAGTCACCAACCTTGATGGGTTGCATGACCTTAGTTTTGCAGATAGTTAGTTAATAAACGCCTCAAGCTCGTGAAGCATGGCTGCCTTGGGTCGAGCGCCCACAATGCGCTTCTTTTCCTCGCCGCCCTGGAAGACGATCATCGTTGGAATACTCATTACTCCGAGCGTTGCCGGGATGTGAGGGTTCTCGTCGATGTTCAGCTTGCTGATCTGAATTTGCTCGCTGTACTCATCGGCGATTTCCTCGAGGATCGGTCCGACTGCACGGCAGGGTCCGCACCACTCGGCCCAGAAGTCCACGAGGACAGGTGCGTCACCCGAGATGGCGTCCATGAAGGTTGAATCTGTGAGAGTTGTTGTATTTCCTGCCATGTGTTGGCTCCTTGATTGTGCGATCAGTTGAACGCCGTCATTACGTGGGGTATTCCCAAATTCTACTCACGCTCGAAGAGCCAGCGCTCTGCGTCGATAGCGGCCCGGCAGCCCGTTCCGGCAGCGGTGACGGCCTGGCGATAGACAGTATCGGCAACATCTCCTGCTGCAAACACCCCCGACACAGAAGTGGTAGTGGATCCGTCGTTCTTGAGGAGGATGTATCCGGTGTCGTCTAAATCCAGTTGGCCCTCAAACAGTTTGGTATTGGGTGTATGGCCGATAGCCAAGAAGAACCCATCGCAGGCGAGCGTCGATGTTTCCCCGGTTTCTCTGTTGGTAAGGGAAATCTCCTCTACAGCATCGTCACCGATGACCTCGTTAACCACCGTGTTCCAGATGATCTCAACCTTTGGATGCCCTTTGAGTCGCGTAGCCATGATCCTAGAGGCACGGAACGAGTCCCGTCGATGAACAACCGTGACCTTTGAAGCGAACTTAGTGAGGAAGAGAGCCTCTTCCATGGCGGAATCGCCGCCGCCGACAACCACAACATGACGATCACGGAAGAAGAACCCATCGCATGTAGCGCAGGCCGATACGCCACGACCAACGAGGCGTTCTTCTCCGGGGATTCCGAGCCAGCGAGCTGAAGCTCCAGTGGAGATGATTATGGAGTCGGCCAGGTGGGTCTTTTCATCAGCGACGACTTGGAACGGTCTTTGAGAAAGATCCACCTCGGTCACATCCAACTGTTCCATGCGGGTGTTGAACCTCGCCGCCTGGTCCCTGAAGCCGGCCATCAATTCGGGTCCCATGATCCCTTCAGGGAAACCGGGATAATTCTCAACATCGGTGGTGATCATGAGTTGTCCACCAGGAACCAACCCTTCGAACATCAGTGGGTTTAGTTCTGCGCGAGCGGCGTAGATAGCTGCCGTATGACCGGCTGGGCCTGACCCGATGATGATGACCTTTTCTACTGTGTTATCCATTGTCTTAGCCTGCTCCGTTATCGCGTCTAGACCAAACCAACGCACCAGCGAGCACAAATAATCCCCCAAAGATTGCATAGGCCGCCGTTACGCCGACAAACGCAGCCAAAAGATGGAACCCGCTCCTCACGAGGAGCGTCACGGATATGCCCACCAGAGTCACCGCGACAAGCGCAAACGTGACCACTCGTAGGCCGTAGTGAGCCCTATCGACTGTCAGAGAACGGGCCTTCTTGGCTGCGCTCTCGAGGAGATCTGCGAACGAAGATGCCAGTTGGTCCATGACGACTGATATTAGTCAGCCCTAGGGTCGACCCGATCGTGCTGGCTCCCCCAATTTGGGTTTGGGCTTTCGGCGAAGGTGATTGAGGGGCGCCCGTCTGAGGTCTTAGACCAGGCACCTACCTCGAGACTGGTGGTTCTCTCGGGTTGGCCCATCCGCCTGCTTCGCAGCCACCTTCGCTTTATGTCATGCTGGGGCGGAAATCAGTAACTCGAGAAGGGTGCCTCCCGCGGGTTGCCTTATCTGGGCCCTAAGGGGCACCTGCTCTGTAAACGGGTGAGGAAGTGCGAAGCCTAAGGCTGGAGAATCGTGGCTCCGCAGCCTTCTACTGTTCTGGCTTCGAGGGCTTCTGTCGTCCTGACTATTTCGTAGTCGATACCCAAAACATTGCTCAGGCTGACACCTAGTACGTTGTTGTACTCAGCAGCGTCAGGCCAGCATTCGAGGTTTACATACCGGTTGAGCGCCACTGGTTCTGTCCATTGCCGGAAATCGAGAAACTCTTCAATAGAGTTGACCTCTTCGACATGCAATACCTCCAACTGGCCTTCTGGCGGGCTTGTTGGAAAACTAAACTTGGGGGCCAGTGCGCCTTCCTCGGCGGCAACTGCGGCGTCCTCGAGGGACTCAGTAGCGGCATCTGTTGCCGCTGGAGCATCCATCGTTGGCGCTTCTGTGGCAACGGCGACTGATCGCCCTGCTTGTTCTGAGACGCCGTCAGTAGAGGCGAGATCCATATCCGTACCCCCACCAAACAAGGTCATGCCAGCAAAGCCCACTAGCACGACCGCAACAGCAGCGATTGAGAGTGGCTTGAAAATTCGGATCGACCACGTTGGCTTTTGTGAAACGGCTTTGGGCACTACGGAGTTGCTGAGACGTGCCTTCTCGATGTCGTTGAGGGGCTGATACCAGTTATTGCCACCAAGGGCGTCGATGGCCAGCAGTTGTGCAGCATGTTCGTCGGCAAAGCGAGCGTTGCCAGCGACTAGCTGTTTTGCCCGCTCGGAATCGGCCGCGTCGAGCATGCCAGCTGCGAGGGCTGCTACGAGTTCGAGGTCCCTTTGGTCGCGAGGATCTGGGGTGGTCATACGTCCCTTTGACGTTCGCTGGTGTCGTTGAGGTTCCTAAGAATGTCTGCGAGCAGCCTCCGCCCTCGAAAGATCCGCGATTTTACGGTTCCGACAGGTATTCCAAGGATTTCTGCGACGTCGGCAAGCGGGATCCCTTGTAGGTCAGCTAACAGCACGGCGTCTCGGAAGTCATTTGGGATCTCTAGCAACGCTTGTTCGATGTCCGGTCGAATGTCGGCAGCAGCAAAGAGCCCTTCGGTGGTGGGATCGGCGGGATCATGGTGTTCCGGCAGCGCCTCAGTGTGTCGACGCTTTCGTTTCCTCAGTTGGTCATAGCAAGTGTTCAGTGTGACTCGGTACAACCATGTGCTGAAGGCAGAGTCTCCGGAAAATCGGTCAAGCTTCCGGAAGACTGTGACAAATGTGTCCTGCACCGCGTCGAGGGCGTGTTCCCTGTGGCGCAGCGTACGCATGCAGAGGGCGAAGACCATCTCTTGATGACGTTCCAGTAGTTTATTGAACGCACGAGTGTTACCCGCGAGCGCTTCGGAGATGAGAGCGGCATCTGTCGACATCAAGACGAGCCTAATGGGCTATCTGAGCTCAATTTCGGCTATCTCGGTGGCGAAGTCTTCTCCAACGGCCGGCAGGTCGGTCAACCAGATGAGCCAATAGCCTCCGGTTCGTTGTGGTAGCAGAGTGACATCGTCAGTCGACTCGATACTTTCTGAGCTGATGAGAGACCAGTCCGCCAATGAAGTGCTGGACTGTTGCGCCCAGTAGAGCTGGAACTTGGTTCCGATAGAGGCCGACGCGATGGTGAGCTCCGATGCTGTTCCAGACGTCTCAACAACAAGACCGATGCCACCCTTGATCAACGGGAGCGGATCCCGGTAGAGCTCAGTTCTCCATGTTGTGGAAGAGTCGCCATCGTGAAGGTTGTCCGCCAACTCATGGTGCTCATTCCCATCTCCAAGCGGATCCAAGGGAGTGATCGACACAATGCTGCCGGCAGGGGGAGTTGTTGTGGCGCTGGCACCGACCGTGTTGTTTGGCGGATCTACGATCGGAGCATCGACGGACGGACTGGTGTCTTGAGCTGCATCGGGAACCGAGGGTGGATCTGATCCGAGGCTACTGCCGATCAGTATCAACGCCACCGCGAGGGCTAGAAGTCCAAGGACAAGACGTACCCACGGAGTCACCACTGGAGGGTCCCCTTGCTTTAGTAGGCGCGCCGACGGAACCGAGGCAAGGGCTTCCGCGAATTGGTCGGCGCTGGAGTTTCCTTCCAACGCTTCGGCGATGGCCGCATCAAATCCTGGCGATAGGCCGTCTATGACTTCGGATGGAGGGACAGAACCGGGACTACGACCGGTGAGGGCTTGGTCGATCGTTCTAGCCAAGGATTGAACATCAGCTTGGGTTCCGAGATTTCGACTTCGGCGGCCGATGGCCGCCAACTTGGCTGGTCGGTCTGGTCCGTAGAACACGGCACTCGAGTCGAGAGCGCCGTGGGTTTGCCCGGAGTGGTGAAGAGCGGAGAGCGCTCTGGCGAGCCCTTCTGTGTTGGCGACTGCTGCCTCTGGGTCGAGCGTCAGATCCGCTGCTGTCCGATCCGACAGTCGAATTCCACCAGGCCATTCCGAGATCGAGTACACGCCTTCGGCTATTTCTTCTGCGGAAAAAACCTGGGCCATGTTCGGATGAGTAATCGCTGCTGCGCCTCGCACAGCACCGAGAAACTCAGCTCTTCTCTCTGGCGAGCTTTCGGGCCCCAGCATCCGGATGAGAACTGGCCGGTCCAGGTCGGCGTCCGTTGCTAGCCACTCTTCAACGTCCTCATCGTTGCCGATGCGAACCTCAAGGGAGTATCGATTTGGAAGTGGGAGAGGCATTTATAGAGCCTTTCCCATTAAGAGTACGGCACCCGGATGGTGAGTGAAACCTTCCCGAGCATATAGGGCCTTGGACGAACTGTTGTCTGGCTGGGTGTTGAGTGTCGCGGCGGTAGCCCCACGCCGTGAAGCCCACTGCAAGCCGGCTCTCACCAAGGAGGAGCCGTGGCCGTTGCCCTGTTGAGCAGGATCCACTGCGATGCGTTGCAGATATGACCGTTGGCTCGACAAACCCATTATGCAGAATCCTGCGACCTGTTGTTCGTGCATTGACAGAATCAACGCGTTGGCAGGCGCCGACTGCAGAGCGTCCTCTATCCCCGGTCGACCAAATCTCCAGAATTCGGGGAAAGCCCGTCGGTCGACCTCACTGATTTCGTCAAGATCTTCTTGGTCTCCCTGAACGATGGAGGTAGTGGGATTGGCGATAACGAACCCGATTTCTCGTTCGTACACATCTAAGGAATGTTCAATACTGAAGCCGGCCTTCAACCACATTTGATTAGAACCGCCGGTAAGGGGCGGGGAGTAGGCAGCTTTGAGTTGCGGCTGCAGAGCTGAGAGCTCGCTCACACAGTCACTCAAAAAGCCCGCACTTCCTCGACTAATTCGAATCGCTGCTGCTTGCACGTCGTCGTTCCAGGGGCGAGCGACTCCCAGTCCGAACCCTTGCAGGAAGGTCAACCTTCTTGGCCATTCACCCTTGACTCGCATGGGGTGATTCTAAGGGTGAGAACAGCTGCGAGAAGTTTGCTTAAGCGCGGCCCGAAACCGGCCGATCTTTTGGGCATACAAAAGGAGTCGATTGCTTGATGGCTGTTCCATTAGACGAGTTACTGAAAAAGATGACCGAGGTCGAAGCTAGCGACCTACATCTCAAGGTGGGTTCCCCGCCTGTTATGCGTGTTGATGGTGACCTTCACCACACGACACTACCGGTTCTACAGCCTTCAGATACTGAAGGCTACGCTCAATCCGTCTTCACCCAGCGTGCTGCGGTTGAGTTCCGTAACGCTGGCGAAGCTGACTTCGCTTACGGTAAAGCTGCTCTCGGACGGTTCCGTGTGAACGCCTACCGCCAGCGCGGTTCGGTCGGTCTCGTGCTTCGTCGGGTGCTTCCAATGAGCTACACCTTCGACGAACTGGGACTCCCAGAAACACTGAAGAAGTTGTGCTCAGAGCCTCGCGGGCTTGTATTGGTGACTGGTCCGACCGGGTCAGGTAAGACCACCACTCTGGCCTCAATGATCGACTATATGAATAGCAACCGGCGTCTCAATATTGTGACCATTGAGGACCCCATTGAGGTGTTACACAGAGACAAGAACTCGATCATCTCTCAGCGTGAGGTCGGCATGGATACCATTGACTTCAATGAAGCGCTAAGGCGCTCACTCCGTCAGGATCCTGACGTCATCCTCATTGGTGAGATGAGAGACCAGGAGACCATGCGTGCGGCGATGCGTGCTGCAGAGACCGGGCACTTGGTGCTTTCGACCATGCACACGATCGATGCTCCTGAGACGGTCAATCGTATTCTCGACATGTTCCCACCCCATCAAGAGCGTCAGATTCGAACCATGCTTGCTTCAACCTTACGTTCTGTCATCTCTCAGCGTCTCCTCGAGCGTCTTGATGGCGGCCGGGTAGTAGCCACGGAGATTCTGGTCAACAATGGTCGGGTGTTCGATCGGATCGTGAATCAGGACGAGAAGATGGGCCTTCTCGAGGTTATGGCCGAGTCCGAGTTTTACGGTATGCAGACATTCGACCAGTCAATCCTCGGCCTATTCGAGGCCGGTACCGTCTCCTTCCAGACAGCGCTGGCAGCTGCGACAAGCCCGCACGACCTTCGGGTCAAGGCGGAACAGAAGGGCTTACTAGCGGTTTAGATCCCGCTGTAAGCAATCGTACCGAGAGCCCCGGCCGATGGCCGGGGCTCTTTGTATTGAGTGCTCCGAGCCTTGGTGCGGCGTGGCAAGAATTGTTCGAGTCGAAGGCATATTTTTCGACCGTAGTGGGAAATAGATTTTGTAGCCATCGCTGGACAGGTAATGATGACTAATAGAGTTTTCTCCCTATTTCTGTCATCCATGACCGTACTTGTGCTGAGGCCACCTCCCCTAACTGCGGCTCCACCTCATGGATCCGGCGGACTCAGAAGTCAAGCGGATCCAACTTAATAGCCAGGTTGGCTGCTTGACGGCGTGATCTTCTCGCGAAGCTTTGGTCTCCCGTACACTTGCTCTCATGATTCCTCCTCGCCTAGCGGGCCTTGTCGGGCCGGGTACTGACGCTGCTCTCCTTGCCGACCTTTTCCTGAAAGCCGACAAGCAACTCTTTCTCGTTGGGGGATCAGTTCGGGACGCGTTCATGGGTCGCACCGACGCCTCACCGGACCTAGATTTCACCACGGACGCCCATCCAGAGGAGATCAAGGAGATCGTCGACAGCTTTGGAGCTGTCTACACAATCGGTGAGTCCTTTGGGACTATCGCAGTCCATCGAAACCACACCGACTACGAAATCACCACGTTTCGCAGGGAGATTTACCGTGATAAGAGTCGCAAACCTGAGGTGTCTTTCTCGGACAATATAGAAGAGGACCTCGGTCGGCGTGACTTTACCGTGAACGCGATGGCGCTTCGCCTCGGGGAGGATCCTGAACTCATTGATCCGTACGGTGGACTCGGTGACTTAGCCACTGGGACGCTCCGCACTCCCATTGGTCCTAAAATTTCGTTTTCAGATGATCCTCTCAGGATGCTTCGTCTCTTCCGTTTCATGGCAACGATCAAGTTCTCGCCGACCGAAGCAGCGATTGATGCCGTGATAAACATGGCGAACCGGCTTAGCATTGTTTCTGCCGAACGTATTCGAGGAGAGCTCGATAAGTTGCTCGTAGGAGCCAATGTTGTAGAGGCGTTGAGGTTGATGACTGAGACCGGGCTGGCCGACCAGTTCTTGCCGGAGCTGTCCCTGTTGAAGATGCAGGTCGATCCCGGGCAGCACCACAAGGACGTCTTTGAGCATACGCTGGCCGTGGTGGCTAAGACGTCTCCCAAGCCTCGGCTGCGTCTCGCAGCCCTCTTGCATGACATTGGTAAACCCGAGACCCGCGCTTTCGAGCCGCTGGTGACGTTTCATCATCATGAGGTAGTGGGCGCCCGCATGGCCCGAGCTCGCATGCGTGCGCTCAAGTACGCGAAGCAGGAAGTCCGCGATGTTGGACAGCTCGTATTCCTGCACCTGAGACCGCACACCTTCAAGATGGGCTGGACGGACTCTGCTGTTCGCAGGTATGTGCGGGACGCCGGTGAGTTGCTCGAGGACCTGAACGAATTGGTACGTTGCGATGTGACCACCAAGAACCAGAAGCGTGCCAGAGTGATCGAGAGGAGCATCGATGAGCTGGAAGCACGGATCGTTGTTCTTCGAGCGAAAGAGGAGATTGAAGCACTCCGCCCTCCAATCGACGGCACTCAGGTGATGGCCTTTCTGCACCTCAAGCCGGGTAGGCAGGTCGGCGAAATCATGAAACGTCTGTTGGAGTATCGGATCGACCACGGTCCGTTTGATGACAACGAGGCGTACGGGCTTATTGGGGCTTGGGCGGATGAGTTGGAGTTGACGATTGCAGATCCTTTCTTCCGTCCGACCTCGGCTAAGGACGACGATGGGTAAGGTCTGGGTTGCGCTCGGCGTGACATTGGTTCTCTTGGGGTCGGTAATGCTCATTGTGCAAGAGCCGGTCGAGCCTATAGGCATAGCTGCTCCAGCCACAACCACGGCCGCTCTTGCGTCCGCTGTGTCTACCACCACCGTAGGCTTCGCCGAAGTTGGCGGGCCAGGAATCCACGGGTCGGAGCTTTCGAGAGACTCGTTTTATCCGCACCTTGGGAACACCGGATATCAGATTGAGCACGTTGATCTAAGAATCGACTTCCGCTCTCTCCCGGAGCTTGATGGCGTGGCGACCTTTCAGTTGGAACCGCTAGAGCACCTTGCGAGTTTCGTGCTCGATGTGGGTCGGTTGGAGATTTCACGAGTCACGATTGACGGCGAAGAAGCGTCGTTCGACGGTGGGCCTGAACTCCGAATCACTCCAGCGACGTCCCTTCCCGCCGAAGTTATAACTGTCGTAGTAGTCGAGTATCGAGGGACCGTCGGCGCAAACAAATCCAGCGTGAATCTGTTTGATTCCGGTCTGAGGGCGGGGGACGCTGGTGGTTGGTATAACGTGAGCGAACCTGACGGTGCCACCACTTGGTTTCCAGCCAATGACCATCCCGGCGATAAGGCGACCTACTCGCTCACTTTCACAGCCAACCCCGGCCAGCAGATTCTCACGTCGGGAACGCGAATGAGTAGCACAGAGACCGCAGACGCCTTGACCGTGGTGTACGAAATGGGCCAGCCTCTGGCTCCGTATCTTCTCGCTCTCGCGATTGGCGACTTCACAGCCATTGAACAGGGGGTTGTCGGCGGCGTATTGCTCACGGATTATGTCGAGTCCTCTCTCGACTTGTCTCAGTTCTCGGAGGTACTGGCAGAGCAACCGGATATGTTGGAGTTTCTCAATTCCATATTTGGTCCGTATCCGTTTGAAACATACGGCTCGTTGGTGGTGGATGCAGACTTCGGAGGCGCGCTTGAGGAGCAGACGTTGTCGACGTTTTCTCGGGGGGCCGTGCGTGAAGGGATTGTCGTGCATGAAATGGGCCATCAGTGGTTTGGTGATTCGGTGTCGGTGCAGGATTGGTCCGATATTTGGCTGAACGAAGGCTTTGCGACCTACGCGGAATGGCTTTGGATAGAGCACACCTTGGGATCAGGTTCGCTCGACACCGAGATAGAGCGGAACTACAGGCTCATTAGTGGCGCTGTAGCCGGTCTGAACTACGACGCGACACTTGACTGGTTGGCAGATAACTTTCCGCCTCCCAAGGAGATTGAGTCGGACAATCTGTTCAGTTGGTCTGTCTACTTGCGTGGCGGCATGACACTTCATGCCCTCCGCCTGGAGATTGGCGACAAAGCGTTCTTTGACGTATTAGAACGATGGGCGACCGAGAACAGGTACGGCAATGTCACGACTGAAGGGTTTGTCACGCTTGCCGAGCGAGTCAGCGGACAGGAACTCAGCGAGTTCTTCGAAGCGTGGCTTCACGACCCCATGCCGCCAGCGATCCCCGAGTTGCACCTGTTCCCGGTTGAGCCGTAGACGCGATTTAGGTGAGCCGGTAGTGGTGCGACTTAGGTCGTGTTAAAGCGTGGAAGCTCAGGGTGGAAAGCGAGCAATCTCGACCCGACCGGACCGTTGATCAGTTCGGCGACAATATCGTGACCCACGGCGAGGAAGGTGAGTAACCCTGCTGGTAGCCCGGCAGCTAAGAAAGTGTCGGCGGGACGGTTGACGCATGGCGTGGTCTGGGAAGCGTGCTTGATGATGACGGCGTTGCCTGAAAGTAACGCAGGGACGACGGAGTTGATCGCTGTTAGGTACGGATAGTTCCATGGACCGATCACGAAGACCCTGCCGAGGGGTTCCCGGGATTTCCAACGCTCAAACCCAGTTTGATCCTCAAACGGTTCGACGGCGAGAGCCGTTGGTGCAACTCTTTCCGATGCCCAGTTGTGATGGGTTCTGATCTCTTGGAGCTACAGGCCTAACTTCTGGTTGTATATTTATACAGAAGCGTGTATTCTTTCTCGCTCACTAGAGGAGATAGATGAAAGCTGCAGTGTTAGGCGCTTCTGGCTATGGCGGTGGAGAAACCGTCAGGCTTCTTGATGCCCACCCAGCCTTTGAAGTTAGCTTCCTAGGAGCCCACTCTAAAGCAGGTCAGATGTTGGGTGAGGTACACCCGCAGTTGGCCAATTCAGACCGAGTCTTAGCCCCTAATGGGGACATACCTGATGACATTGGCATCGCCTTTCTGGCACTACCCCACGGTGCTTCGGTGCATGTAGCGCGCGAGTTGGTCGCCAAGGAGATCATGGTCGTGGATATGGGCTCCGACTATCGGATGGATACCGATGAGCGCTACCAGTTTGCGTACGGTGAACCGCATGCATACCCAGATGAGCTTTCTGATTGGACCTATGGACTCGCTGAATGGGTGGATGTCTCTGGGACTAACAAAGTGGCTGTGCCTGGGTGCTACCCAACAGCTACTACCAGCGCACTCATCCCGTTGGCCGCTGCAGGATTAATTGATCCTTCCACGATTGTGGTGAACTCCCTCACTGGTGTGTCTGGAGCAGGCCGAAAGGTGGCGGAGCCGTTCATGTTTGGTTCTGTTGCCGATGGTGTGAGCGCCTATGCGTTAGGGGCCCATCGGCATCGACCAGAAATTGAGATGGGCCTGAAGCTATTCGCCAACGTTGAGGCGTCGGTCACCTTCACTCCTCATTTGGTGCCTATGCAACGCGGCATCCTCAGCACCTGTACTGCTGTTGCGGGAGAAGGTGTAACCACCGAGCAAGTGCAAGCAGCCCTTCACGCAGCATACGACGACAAGCCGTTCGTACGGGTCACCGACGGGCCGCCTCAGTCCCGATGGGCTGTTGGATCCAACGCTGTCATCATCTCGGGACTCGTTGACTACCACACAGGCACAGTCATAGTCCAAGGTGCAATAGACAACCTGCTCAAGGGGACTGCGGGTCAGGCTGTTCAACTCGCGAACACAATGGTCGGACTCGACGAAACCGCTGGGCTCCCCATGTCAGGACTGATGCCATGAGCGTCACCTTTCCTAGGGGATTTCGCGCGGGAGGGGCCGCTGTTGGCATCAAGGCAAGCGGCGACAAGGATCTTGCCATCGTCGTAGCAGACGAGGTCGCTGTCGCTGCAGCTGTCTTCACCCGCAACATCGCTACCGCCTCACCAGTGAGACTGAGCCAAACGCATGTGGCCGACGGGCAGGTTACGGCGGTGGTCCTGAGCTCGGGATGTGCCAACGCTGGGACCGGGGACGAGGGAGACAGTAACGCAGAACGAATGGCCGATGCTGTAGCCGAACATCTCAAGTGTCCTTCTTCTGAAGTGCTGGTCTGTTCGACGGGACCAATCGGACCTCAATTACCGATTGACAAGATCGAGGCGGGCATCGCCGAGTTGATTCCTGAACTCTCTGCCTCTCAGGCAGATGGAGTAGCTGCTGCCGAGGCGATTATGACAACTGACACGTTTTCAAAGACTTCGCGTTTTGAGGGCGACGGATGGTCAATCGGCGGTATGGCGAAAGCCGCAGGCATGTGCCGGCCGAACATGGCGACGCTGCTTGTGACCATCACAACTGATGTGATGATGGATCAAGCGAGAGCTCAATACGCGCTAGAGACAGCGGTTGATGAGACCTTCAACTCGCTCAATATTGATGGGTGTACTTCGACTAATGACACCGCGATTCTGTTGGCTTCGGGAGCGTCGGGCGAAAGCCCGAGCCTGGAGGTGTTCCTCAATGCCCTTAACGATGTGTGCGAGAGCCTTGCTCGACAGGTCGCTCGCGATGGAGAGGGGACGCAGCGAGTCGTGGACGTAGCTATCGAGGGTGCTCCCTCTCATGGCGCTGCTCGGGTCATGGGTCTTGAGATCACGGACTCAGATTTGGTACGAGCTTCCTTTTACGGAGGCGATCCAAATTGGGGCCGTATCCTCCAGGCGCTGGGGCAGGCAGGAGTTGGGTTTGATCCGCGAGTTCTCGAGGTGAGCTACGCGGGAGTGGCGGTCGCTAGGCAAGGCCAACAAGCGTCGTTTGATCGACCCGCCCTCATGGCGAAGCTCACTGGCGACTTCCGAGTAGAAGTAAAAGTAGGAAGCGGTCCCGGCAAAGCGCGCATCATATCCACAGACCTCACCCCCGAGTACGTGGTTTTCAACGGAGAACCCTCATGACAACTGGACATACACAACCCTCGGTGGACCGGGCTCGGCTCGCGTCCACCATGGGTAAGGCGAGGATCCTGATGGAGGCGATGCCGTACATCAAGCGGTTCTCGGGAGCCATTGTGGTCATCAAATACGGTGGCTCGGCGATGGTGGACGAAGACCTGCAGTCCAGCTTCGCTGCAGATGTGGCGCTGTTAAGCCTTGTTGGCCTGCGTCCGGTCATAGTGCACGGAGGGGGTCCGCAGATATCCAGGGCGATGGACAAGGCAGATGTTTCCCCTGAATGGGTGAACGGTCTGCGGGTTACGGACCAAGCCACTATGGCAGTAGTGCAACAGGTTCTCGCCGGATCTGTCAACCCTGAGATCGTAAGACTTCTAGTGGGTCATGGCGCCAGGGCTGTGGGACTCACTGGGATAGATGCGGGCCTCCTCAAGGTAGTCCAGCTCGATCCGGCCCTCGGGTTCGTAGGCAAGGTGGACAGTGTGGACACTCGGTTGCTGCGAGGCATGGTGGAATCAGGCATCGTGCCAGTGGTTGCTCCTATTGGAGTCGGTCCGGACGGAAAGGCGTACAACCTCAATGCTGACTCCGCAGCGGGTGCGGTTGCGAGCGCTCTCGGAGCGCAGAAGTTGATCTATCTCACGGACGTCGAGGGTGTCTACAAGGACTTCTCGGATCCTGATTCACTCATTACAAGAATTGCGCTTTCAGAAACGGCCGATTTGCTTGAAGGACTCGATGGGGGCATGGTTCCCAAGATCAAGTCCTCGATCGGTGCTCTCACAGATGGTGTTCGACAGGCACACATTCTCGATGGGCGCGTACAACACGCGGTGCTCCTCGAGGTCTTCACACCCGAGGGAATCGGCACCATGATCACCCAAGACGATTGGCAGCCTGTACATGGCACTTAAACAGCGGTTGCTCGTCATTCGACGCCTCTTGGAGAACGAGTTGATAGGGTCCCAAGGGGAGTTGGTGGAGGCGCTCAGCGCTGAAGGACTCGACATCACGCAGGCAACAGCCTCGAGAGACCTCCAACGACTCAAGGCGGTGAAAATCCGCCATAGAGGGTCCCTTCGATACGCCATCCCTGAGACAACCCCCGACAATCCGAAAGAGAATCTCATTCGAATCCTTCGCGAACACAGTCGGGCGTTGACACCCAGCGGCAACCTACTGGTGGTGCGCACCAACCCTGGTGCAGCCCACGTAGTTGCGGGATCGCTTGACTCGTTCCAACACCGAGACGTCATCGGAACCATTGCCGGAGACGACACTGTCCTGCTAGTGCTTTCAGAAGGAAGCAGCGCCAACCGCCTTATTGCCGAACTTGAAAACCTTGGAGTAGAAGTATGAAGAAAGTCATATTGGCGTACTCGGGCGGCCTCGACACGTCTGTAATCCTACGATGGCTCATCGAGACGTACAACGTAGAAGTGATCACCTACACGGCAGATATTGGTCAAGGTGCCGAGGCTGGTGAGGCGAAGGAGAAGGCTCTGGCGACAGGTGCCTCAATCGCTATCGCTGAGGATCTCACCGAGGAGTTCGTAGCAGACTACGTGTTTCCCATGTTGCGTGCCAACGCCGTATACGAAGGTGCGTACCTACTGGGCACGTCGATCGCTCGGCCGGTGATTTCGAAGGGAATGGTGAGAGCAGCAATCGAGCACGGAGCGGACGCGATTGCTCACGGTGCGACTGGGAAGGGCAATGACCAGGTGCGATTCGAGTTGTCCGCCTATGCGTTGAAGCCGGACATTCAGGTGATCGCACCGTGGCGGGAGTGGGACCTTAAGGGCCGTGCTGATTGCGTGGCCTACGCTGAGAGGTTTGGGATCCCCACTCCGGTGACTGCCGAGAAGCCCTACTCAATAGACGCCAATCTCTTCCACATCTCCTACGAGGGAGGTGTTCTCGAAGATCCTTGGAGCGCTCCTCCAAAAGACATGTTCCAGATGACGGTTGACCCAGAGGACGCCCCTGACGAGTCAGAAATCATCACGATCTCCTACTTGAAGGGGGATCCGGTGGCGGTCAATGGTGAGACCTTGGCTCCCGCAGCGTTGCTCTCTCGAGTCAATGAGCTCGGCGGCAAACACGGAGTTGGGCGTGTCGATCTGGTGGAGAATCGGTTTGTGGGAATGAAGTCTCGAGGCGTGTATGAGACGCCGGGAGGAACCATTCTCCACGCGTCTCACAGGGCGGTCGAATCACTTACGCTGGACAGGGAAGTGGCTCACTTACGCGATTCACTCATTCCAAAGTACGCCGACATGATCTACAACGGTTTCTGGTTCGCCCCTGAGCGTGAGGCGCTCCAGTCCTTCATGGACAATACTCAACAGAGAGTGAGCGGCCAAGTGCGGCTCAAGCTTTACAAGGGTGGAGTCACGGTGCTGGGGCGGCGGTCGGGTCTCAAGCTGTACGACGAGCAGACCGTTACCTTCGAAGCTGATGATGTGTACGACCAGGCAGATGCTGCCGGGTTCATCAAGCTCAACGCTCTTCGCCTCCGCCGCATGGCAGAAGCGCTGATCGGAGAAGGAGAGTGACGCTCTGGTCCGGACGTTTTTCAGAAGGCCCCTCCAAGATTCTCTGGGACTACACGGCTGATGATATCGACCGGCGGTTACTCCCTGATGATGTTCGCGGGTCGGTTGTCCATGTCACCATGCTTGGCCACGTCGGGTTGATCACTCAGTCCGATACGGCCGAGATTTTGGGTGGTCTTGCTGATATCTCACAGGAAGTGATCGACGGCACCTTTACGTTCTCGGATCAGGACGAGGATGTACACAGCGCAGTGGAACGGCGTCTCATTGAGTTGATTGGGCAAGTTGGCGGCAAGCTGCACACCGGTCGGAGTCGGAATGACCAGATAGCGTTGGATATCAGGCTCTATCTCGCTCGGATGGCGGAAGAGAGGGTTGGACAACTGAAGGGGCTCGCCCTACTTATGGCTGAGAAGGCTGAAGCGGTTGGGGAGTCGATCATCCCGTCGTTTACACATCTGCAGCAGGCTCAGGCGATTCCGCTCGCGCACCACCTGCTCGCCTACTCCTGGATGTTCCTCCGGGACGCTGATCGGATAGTAGACGCATCCAAACGGATCAAGGTTTCACCGCTGGGAGCGGGCGCGTCTGGCGGGTCATCGCTGCCGCTCGATCCTAAGTTTTCTACGGCACAGTTGGGGTGGGATGCGACCTTCGACAACAGCATCGATGCCATTGCGTCGCGCGATGCTGTGGCTGAGTACGCGTTTGCTTGTACCCAGAGCATGATTCATCTCAGCCGGTTGGCTGAAGAGCTCATCCTTTGGACGACCACTGAGTTCTCGTGGGCGACGTACGGAGATGATGTAACGACTGGCTCGTCCGCTATGCCGCAAAAGAAGAATCCTGACATCGCCGAGTTGGCGAGGGGTCGCGGGGGTAAGGCAATTGGAGAGCTGACCACCCTGCTGGCAATCCAAAAAGGTCTACCCATGGCCTATAACCGTGACCTTCAAGAAGACAAGGCGGCGGTATTCTCCGTGGACGACCTTCTTACCGGGACGATTGCCGCCATTGGAGCGTTGGTGGAATCGGCGGCTTTTGACCCGCCTGAGCCAAGCGCTTGGGTTTGCTCACTGGATCTTGCCGAAGTGCTCGTTGAGCGCGGTGTTCCGTTTCGCGAAGCGCATGAAGTGGTTGGAAGTCTGATCACCGCACTGATCGCCGGCGGGAGAGACATGTCTCAGACCACGGCCGATGATCTTGCCGCGGCTGATAAGCGTTTCCTCCCAGAAGACCTCGGAGTCCTGACGCCGGAGGCATCGGTTCGTCGCCGTAGGTCGCCAGGCGGCGGAAGCTTCGAATCTGTGCAAGCCCAATTAGTAAAGCTCCGCCTCCTCCTTGGGTAACCCCAAGGCTCCATGCGTCGGATGCGACGATTTGGGCTGATGGCCCGCAGCCTTTGGCCGTTCGTGGTTCATCGTGAAGTAACCTATTGTCATGAATCCATCGTTTGCCGAACGTCGTACTCAATTCCTAGCTGCCGTCGGAAGCGGTATTGCCGTTATCCCAGCCGGTCATGAGGTCACTAGGAACGCCGACAATCATTATCCGTTTCGCCAGGATTCTGACTTCTGGTTTTTGACTGGCTTTGAGGAACCAGAGTCGATAGCGGTGTTTGATCCAACGCACCCGTCTGAACAGTATGTCTTGTTTGTTCGGCCACGGGACCGCGATATGGAGATCTGGAATGGTTATCGAGCCGGAGTCAAGGGAGCGATCGGGGACTTCGGGGCGGATGCCGCCTACCCGCTTTCGGAGTTTGTCGACGAGATTCGTCGGCGCCTCGTAGGTAAAGACACGGTATTCGTCCGTCCCAGTTCGGGTCCAGAGTCAGATATTCGCGGCGCACTTGCCGAACTGGGGTTCTTCAACGAGCGATTCGGGTACCCAGTTCCCTCCACGATGAGTGACCCCGCTCCGATCATTGCCGACATGCGCTTACGTAAATCTACGGATGAAGCGAAAGAGCTTCGCCGTGCGTGCGAGGTGTCAGCCGAAGGACACAAAGAAGCCATGCGAGTGGCACGCCCAGGGATGTATGAGTACCAGGTCCAGGCCGCCATGGAGTACGTGTACCGTATGAACGGCTCTGTCCGCGACGGCTACCCGGCGATCGTGGCCGGTGGTGACAACGCTTGCATACTCCACTACAACGAGAACAACCAGATTCTCAAGGAAGGCGACCTGCTTCTGATCGATGCGGCCGCAGAAATTGGCCAGTACTCATCGGACATCACTCGGACCTTCCCAGTGAATGGCAGGTTCACAGCTCCTCAGAAGGCGATTTACGAGATCGTATTGGCTGCGCAGCACGCCAGTTTCGATGTAGCCGCGCCAGGATCGTCGATCAAGGCCGTCCATGAGGCTTCAGTCAGCGTTCTCACGGAAGGTCTTGTTGATCTTGGTCTGCTCCCTAGGTCGGTTGAGGAATCTATTGCCATGCATCACTATCGGGAGTATTTCATGCATGGCACCAGTCATTGGTTGGGTCTAGACGTCCATGATGCCGGACCTCAGTGGAGGAACCGGGTTCCGATCTCGCTGGAGGTGGGCATGTCGTTCACTGTGGAGCCTGGTTTGTATGTGGATCCCAACCGCGATTCGGTCGAGTTTGTCCTCTATGAAAGCGACACTGATGCGTCAGTAGCTCGGCGGCTCGAAATGGGTGCTAATGCGGCAAAGGTGTTCGAGGATGAGCAGAAGGCTACGGCCGAGTCGGTGACGCTTGATATTCCTGCGGAGTTCCGTGGCATTGGCGTACGCATTGAGGATGACCTGCTGATGACACCGGATGGATACGAGAACATGAGCTCTGGAGTTCCCACAACCATCGACGAGATCGAAGCACTCTGCGCCGAGACCCCACTCACTGCTGTCCTCTGACCCCCACTTCGTCGAATGCCACGCGTAAGCGGTTGCTCATGGTGGTCGATGCCGTGGGAGATATTCCTTGACCGGTGTATCGTTGTATGATATATCTATAGTCGATATAGTAGCGACTTCTAGATACGGGAAGATCACATCTCGATGACTAGTCAGGAACCTTCTGGGCTGTTGCCGCTTCCGGTTGCCCATCTTCATATCTTGTTGGCTTTGGCTGATGGGGAGAAGCACGGTTACGCAATCATGAGTGAGGTCGAGGTGTTGACTGATGGCAGCGTGACGATGGGTCCTGGCACTTTGTACGGGGCTGTGAAGAGAATGCTTAAGGTGGGGTTGGTTGAGGAAACTGATGAGCGCCCGGACCCTGAACTAGATGATGAGCGGCGTCGCTACTACCGGCTGTCTGGTTTTGGTGTTCGTGTGCTTGACGCTGAGGTGGCTCGGATGGAACAGCTTGCCCGGGCAGCGCAGACGAGGCGGATGGTTGGTTCACGTCGTTTGGGCTTGGAGGGGCGCTAGGACATGGCTCTTTCAGAGAGGGCGTATCAGGCGTTGCTTGTTGTTTACCCCCAAGACCATCGACGGGCTTGTGGGGAGTCGATGACTCAGCTTTTTCGAGATCGAATGCACCGAGATGGGG
>Ga0302135_10000341_pt1 | contig 28209 bp, 30 predicted proteins | sample CBN3_surface_MG_FD_203119 | JGI IMG/M metagenome (GOLD analysis project Ga0302135, IMG submission 203119) | Marine microbial communities from Western Arctic Ocean, Canada - CBN3_32.1 | ecosystem: Environmental > Aquatic > Marine > Oceanic | place: Canada: Western Arctic Ocean | collected...
AGTGACGGCAGTTACGGTGTAGCGGAAGGGCTGATTTATTCCTTTCCTGTCACCTGTTCAGGTGGTGATTACCAAATCGTCATGGGCCTGGAAGTGAGTGAGTTTAGTCAGCAACTGATGGATAAGTCAGAGCAGGAGTTGGAACAGGAACGGGGTGCGGTAAGCGCACTGCTGCCCTGATAATTTGCGTGAGCCAATTCGCCGCGATTGATGGCTATACCTGTCTGGCATGATTAGGTGGTAGTGCGGTGCTACTCGCCTTAAGGTCCGCTCGTGTGATCGACTATGATTTGCATCGGTGGGTATTCCTAGCTCTTTCATGCTAGCTTCCACGGTTATGAACCTCAGTTCCCTGACATTAACCAGAGCCAGGCAGTTTTGGATATTTCAGCTATTTGGCTGGACCTTATGGGTGCTCCTGCTCATTCTGCGTGATCTGATTTTTGTTCCTCCAGAATACATCTTCTCCCGCGCGGTGGTTTTCACTCTAAGTGCGGTCATGGCGGTGGTGCTTACCGCGGGTCTGCGATTTCTCTATAAACTGGTATGGGAAAGAGGCTTTGTTGTTCGTTTCCTGGTTGCCTGGTTTGGGTCTTTTGCTGCAGCGCTGTTTTGGCAACCTTTTCGAAACTACATAGCGTTAATTCCATTTGGCGAATTGGTCAGCCTGAGCGAGGTGGGGGCAGAGGATCTATTCGATGATTTATTTGTGAGTTCGTTCCCGCTTCTTTTGTTATGGAGCGGTCTCTATTTCATTATTAAATATTATCAGTTGTTTCAGGCTGAAAAAGAAAAGAGTCTTCGTTCTGAAGCGCTAGCCCATGAGGCGCAATTGCTGATGTTGCGTTATCAGCTAAACCCGCATTTTTTATTCAATACACTCAATGCAATTTCCACATTAGTGCTGGACAAAGCGACTGAGCAAGCCAATGAAATGCTTACAAAGTTAAGTAAGTTTTTACGCTATTCTCTTGAGTATGCTCCGTTGGATAAAGTGACACTTGCCCACGAAATAGCCACATCTCGTTTGTATTTGGATATAGAAAAGGTGCGTTTTGCAGAAAGGTTAAAACTGGAAATCAATGTGGCGAGTGAGGCTGAGGGAGCGTTGGTGCCGAGTTTTCTATTACAGCCTTTGATTGAAAACTCGATCAAACATGCTGTGTCCAAGTCAGAAGAAGGTGGCATGGTTGAGATTTCTGCCCGGGTCGAAGGCGACAGCTTGATACTGGAAGTAACTGATGAGGGGCCGGGCGTATTGCTGAACCAATCAGAAGCAGATACTGTTGCCGACTCTACCGGTGTGGGCTTAAGCAATATACGCAACCGCTTGCAACAGATCTATGGGGCGAACCATGAGCTCGTCATATCCGCAGTACAGCCAAGGGGCTGTAAAGTTACGGTAAATATTCCCTATGACTCCAAATAAAGGAACACTCAAGGCAATTATTGTTGACGATGAAGCGTTGGCGCGCAGAGGCTTGGCGATGCGCCTTGAGAAATTCGAAAACCTGGAAGTTGTGCAAAGTTGTAAAAATGCCAAGGAAGCAGCCGCGGCCATTTCAGAACTGGAACCCGATGTTGTATTCCTGGATATACAAATGCCGGGTATGACTGGCTTTGATTTGATTCGGGAGATCCAGAGTGAAGTGATGCCGCTGGTTATTTTTGTCACCGCTTACGACTCGTTTGCAGTCGACGCCTTCAATGTTCACGCCGTAGATTATTTATTAAAACCAGTGGAAGAGGAGCGGTTACAGGAGGCTGTAGACAAGGCAATGAACTTCAAGGAAAGTGAATTGGCCTCCACGGAAAAGCAACGACTTCTGGACCTGGTAGTGAGTCTGACCGGTAAGTCGGAATCGGCAGTTGGGGAGCTGTTGGACAATAATGATGATAAATCTGAGCATGCAGACCGTCTCGCGATTAAAGATGGGTCTTCGATTACGTTTGTGCCAATACATGATATCGACTGGATCGATGCGGCAGGGGATTATATGTGTGTGCACGCCAGCGGTGAAACTCACATCATGCGCACTACGATGAAAAAATTGGAAGCTAAGTTGAACCCCAATATATTTCAGCGTGTACATCGCTCCACTATTGTTAACCTGAATCGGGTCGAAAAAGTATCTTCACACATAAATGGGGAGTTCCATCTCCTGCTTACAGGCGGCTCGTCATTAAAGATGAGCCGTTCCTACAAGGAAAAGGTAAAACATTTCTTTTAACGGAAGGTTTCCTGTTATGAAACCTTCTGCTTAATGTGGTTCAGCGGCAACTCTGTGGAGTTGAGAACTTCGCGGAGTATAAAGCTCGAATGCACATCAGTAACTCCCTCAATGCGCGTGATCTTATTCAGCAAGAATTCCTGGTAGTACTCCATATCCGGTACGATGATCTTCAATTGATAATCGGCTGATTGTCCTGTGATCAGCAAACACTCGATTACTTCAGGGTAGCTTTTCACTTTCTTTTCGAAAATCTCAAAGCGGTCAGGGGTGTGCCTGTCCATGCTGATCTGGATTAGCGCGGTAAGTTTGAGCTCCAACTTTGAGGCGTTTAAGAGTGTCACTCGGCGCTCGATGATGCCGGTATCTTCCATTTGCTTTACCCGCCTTGCGCAGGGCGACGGCGAGAGGCCAATCTTATCTGCCAGCTCCAGGTTGGTAATACTGCCGTCGCTTTGCAACTCCGCCAGTATGCGTTTGTCTAGCTTGTCCAGATGCATTTTCGGATTCTCTATTTAGTTAGTAAAAGTGAGCATATCTCCTTTATTGGTTAAAATAAACAAAATATAGATAATAAATAGAGAATAAAGCTACTAATAACCATATTTAGTAGAATATATGAGTAGAAACACCCTCAAAATTAACTTATCCTATGCGCTCTAAAACTATGGGCTGAAAGTTAAACAGACCCCAAGCTCGCAAATAGATATCCCAAAAGGAAATTAGAGATGTTTGACCATACTAAATACAAACCTTTTCAAGCGGTCGATATAAAAGATCGTAGCTGGCCCGATAATGTAATTACCGAGGCCCCCACCTGGTGCAGCGTAGATTTACGTGACGGCAACCAAGCGCTAATTGAGCCAATGTCTGTTGCTCAGAAAAAGAAATTATTCTCCCTGCTTGTCGAAGTGGGCTTCAAGGAAATTGAGGTGGGTTTTCCCGCCGCATCCCAACCTGATTTTGATTTTGTGCGCAGTCTGATAGACGAAAACAAGATACCCGATGACGTAACCATTCAGGTTTTGACCCAGGCCAGACCAGCCTTGATTCAGCGCACATTTGAAGCCTTGCAAGGTGCAAAAAAAGCCATTGTCCACACCTATAACTCCACTTCTATGGTGCAACGGGAAAAGGTTTTTAGATTAGACAAGGCGGGCATCATTAATATTGCTGTAACAGGTGCTGAGGAAGTGAAACGTTGTGCCGAGCAGGTCCCCGATACAGAATGGGTTTTTGAATATTCGCCAGAAAGTTTTACTGGCACCGAGCTGGATTTCGCGGTCGAGGTTTGTAATGCCGTTACGGCGGTATGGCAGCCAACGCCAGAGCATCCATCAATAATTAATTTGCCATCCACAGTGGAGATGGCGACACCGAATGTTTATGCAGACCAGATTGAATGGTTCTGCCGTCATATCAATAACCGAGACTCTGTGATTGTCAGTTTGCATACCCACAACGACAGAGGTTGTGCTGTAGCTGCTGCCGAGTTGGCCGTGATGGCAGGTGCGCAGCGGGTTGAGGGCACATTGCTGGGTAATGGCGAACGCACTGGCAATATGGACGTGGTTATCATGGCCATGAATATGTATAACCAGGGCATAGATCCGAAACTGAATTTGCAGGATATGGATAAAATTGTTTCCGTGGTGCGTGAATGTACACAAATCGATGTACATCCTCGGCAACCTTATTCGGGAGAGCTGGTGTTTACAGCTTTTTCGGGTAGCCATCAGGACGCGATTAAGAAATGTCTGGATACTTATGAAAATGGCTCAATCTGGGAGGTCGCTTATCTGCCGATTGATCCTAAAGACCTTGGGCGTTCATATCAGGATGTTATTAGAGTTAATAGTCAGTCGGGCAAGGGTGGAGTTGCCTATGTGCTGGCTAATAAGTTTGGTTTTGAGTTACCGCGTTGGTTGCAGATTGAGTTCAGCCAGGTTGTACAGCTGGCCACAGAGGAATCAGGCCAGGAAATTCATCCAGATGAGATTTGGACTCTATTTAATAAGCACTATTTGAATAATGATAAAGTGCTGAGCCTGGAAAATTTTACAATTGAGAAGAGTGAAGGTCGGGAAACCTTTAGCGCAAAAGTCGATTACTTTGGCAAAGAGGTAAAAATAGCAGGTGAGGGCGATGGAGTGCTTGATGCCTTCGTTGTGGCACTCAAGCAAGCTATAAACCTGGATTTTGAAATCATGGAGTATGGTGAGCACGCTCTGGGTCAGGGAGCCGATGCAGAAGCGGTGACATACATACAAATCAAGTGCGATGGGCGGCGTTATGCGGGTGTGGCCATAAGCAAAGATATTATTGCCTCCTCGCTCAATGCATTCGCTGGGGCAGCGAGCCAATTACTTAACGAACAACAAGCGGCTGCCTGAGCAGTCGACATCAAAAGCATATCAAGCAGCAAGCTGGATCAAATCAGATAAGTTGCTCACAAGGCGACAATCAACATGGGTTTGACTGAACTGGTCATAAGCTGCCTGCCCACCATCTCTGCAAGCTGTAATACTGGCCGCTCAGGCCCATCCTGACCCTTCATCACCGGATGGGGATTGTCAGTGCGCTATTCATTACTCTTCTGTCCTTAACAGGTTGTGCTCCACAAAGGTTCTTCCTCGGGATTGGATAACCGCTTTATACGTTCGTCATCATTGCTGCGTTGGCACAATATAGAGGTGCCTGACATCACACTCAGTTTTCCTGTGGGAATAGAAGAGCAAGTCTTATAGAGCAGGCGATTTACTTTGATAGAGAAAGGCTACCAGGTTCCGAGAATAATCTAGCAGGAATAGCAGCGTCAGATTTTGGTTTTTTAATCGCAACAAACAATATTTTATTGCTGCTTACTGAACAAGGCGAGCTAATCGAACCGCTAACCAGTGTAAACGGCATACCAGGCGGCATTACTACTATCGGGGCAGGAGTTGGGGGATTTATAATTCTGAATTCAGCTGTAGGTTTGGTGTAAGCCAATCTGGAAAATTTGCAGTGGGGACCCATTTAAAATGCAGATTTGTCCGTTAATTGGAGTGCTGATTCTCAGGTGCCGGTTGAGCTCGATACAGCAATTCAGGAGAACTATGCTGGCTCATTGCTGAACACTGAAAGACTCATTGATATACACAGCGGTAGGATTTTTGGTAGTGTTGGGGCTCTAGTGGTAGGTATTATGGCAATTTTGTTTATGCCGATGGCAATGACTGGTGTATGGATGTGGGTGAAACGCCGGTCTGAATAGTAATCCGGGTGGGCTAGCGGTAGGGAAATCGCTGGAGAACGGTTCATCAGGTGTTTAAATACCCTAAATACAGATGTTAAAATTTATTGTAGCTGCGTCGTTTTCTTCGTTCTTCTTTAACTTGCTTGGTGTCGACTGGGATTCTGTCGATCAAAGAATTGAGAAGGAGTATCCACGTGTGGAACTTATTTCCACAGAGCAACTCTATCGGGTGCAGGACCAAGGCCAGGAAGCGGTACCAATTATTTTCGATGTGCGTGAATCGGAAGAGTTCGAAATAAGTCATCTCGAAAGTGCTATCAACCTAAAGACCGGGCCAGAAATAGCGGCACTTATTACCGACAAGAATGCCCCGATAGTTGTGTACTGCTCGGTAGGTTATCGTTCTGCTGGTGTTGCGTCGGAACTTGAGGAGTTGGGCTATACCAATGTTCAAAATCTTCGTCACTCTATTTTCGAATGGGCAGATAAAGATTATCCCTTGATTAGCGAACAGGGAGATACCGATATGGTTCACCCGTTTAATCGGGCTTGGGGGGCGCTCGTTGATAAATCCTTACATCAATATTCCCTAAGTCCGTAGTAAAAATGCCTGGGGGGTTAGTTCTACTAATTCTGGGTCTCCTAAAACTATTTCCTTTCTACTTGCGACCTACTAATATCCCTTTTTTGTTAATTATTTAACCACTTGATCGATAGAGTAGGTTAAATTGCCTACAGAAACGGATGGGAAGACCATGATGCTTATCGATGAAGACGAGGCGCTAATTGCCGCAGCTCTGAAAGGGTCGGCTTACGCATGGGAGAAATTAGTTAAGCGCTACGAGGGGAGGGTATACAACTACGGTCTGCGATTAACCGGTAATTCGACAGATGCTATGGACCTGATGCAGGAAGTATTTTTAGGCATCTACCGCAACCTGCACCGGTTTAGAGGTGATGCTCAGTTTAGTAGCTGGATTTATCGAATTGCGCACAATAAAGCGGTGGATATGAACAGACGTAAACGTTTGTTCACAGCCCCGCCAAAGTCTGCCGACCAGCCAGCAGTTAGCGAGTTTGATCAGTTTCCTAGTGAACCAGCTTATCAGCCAGACGTCAGGGCGAGTCAGGGGCAAACAAATCAACAGATTCAGAAAATGTTGAGTAAGTTAAGCATGGACCAACGCCTGATTGTTGAACTAAAAATCTATCAATCACAGACGTTTGAGGAAATTGCCGAAATACAGGAAATTTCAATTAATACGGCGAAAACCCGATTTTATAGTGCACTTAAAAAGTTAAAGATTGTATTGGAGGAAGACCATGTCCTGTTCTAAGACACAACACGTGCTGGTGGAATATTTTGCTGACGATTTGGCACTAATTGCTAAAAAAGAGCTGGAAAATCACCTGGTAGAGTGTCCATTTTGTAGTAGTGAATTGGAGCTGCTCCTTAACACACAAAATAAGTTAGGTCGGTGGGAAGAAGAAAGCGTACCGCATTGGAATAGAGGCCTGGCTTTATTTCGACAAGAGCACCGTATCGCTGAACCGGGTAGAGGGTTCTGGTATCGATGGCAGTGGATTCCCACTGTCGCGTCTTTCGCCATGCTTTGCCTTCTCTTGTTTAATGTTTCTTTAAGTTCTGATGATGGTGGCATAAAAATTTCCTTTGGGACAGACCAGCCCAGATTGAATATCGAAAGCTATTTGGCAGGTTTTGAGCAACAACAGCATGAGGCAATGGAAAACCTGGCGATCAGGGTTGAGGACAGACAGGATGCCAATAACCTCCGGTTGATGCAGGCTGTGCTGGATCAGGCACAAGAGGCAACTGCACAGAGTCTCGATCAAATGGCTGGCTATTTTGAGCAGCAAAGACAGTTGGATATACAAGATTTTCAGGTGGGTTACCAGGAACTGGCGGATAGTGACTATGAAACCATTCGCTCATTACAGCAATTGGCTACCTTTATAAGCTATCAGGAAACAGTTGATTAGTTACCACCCACATAAAGCATATTCAGGAAGCTCTCCCTGCGGTTCTAAATAGGGGTGGGCACTGAAATTAGGAGGAGACAATGTCTCGCCACAAATTAATTAGTGTGTTTGGTGTTTTATTGTTTGGCCTATCTGTCACAGCAACTTCGCAGGAAGTTGTGTTGGAGGATTTGCGGAAGAATATAAGCATCTTTTCTGGTGTATTGGAGAACGCATTGGATTTACAGCAATCCAATAATATCTTCAGTACTAGTTCCGGAAATATTGCTGCTACCTATCTACATAACCAGGGCGTGATTTTGGAGATTCGCTCTCCGCTTGCTAATCGACGAAACCAGCTGAGTTTAGGTTCTTTTAGAGAATCTTTGTTGCGATTACAATCCAACCGGAACCCGTTTGTCACCGTAAACAGACCGACAATGAGTCAATCTCGAGAGGCGATGGCACTTAATCTTAGACAGGATCAACTGGGCGAGTACTATCGGGAGATGATGCAAAAAATATCAGAAGTGGATTATTCGGCCGTTGTGAATTCAGCAATTCAACAAGCTTCTGAAGCCGCAAGCTCCTTGCGTTCACTTGGTGATATAGATGAAGATCGATACAACGCGATGCGTGATGAGATTGCGGAGTTGAAGGAAAGCCTTTCTCATCAGATGGATAAATTAGGTGATATAGAAGCTGGTGTACGAAATCAAACGGGCGCTGCGGGTGCTGATATTGACAATTCTGGATTCGATGCAATGATGCTGGAATTAACTACCAAAGCTGAAGAATTGCGTGATCAAGCTGTCACAAAAGCGAATGGGTTAAAACAACGCAACGAGCTTGCTAAGCAGCAATACGCGGAAAGATGGCAGCTTGAGGTAGAGCAGTTCGAGACAAATTTGTATGTCGCGATGTGCGATTACGGAGCGACCTTACGTGAATTGCCGGAAAAAGAGAATGTAAGTGTTGTTCTTGAAGGTTTAGGGCCTGAGACGGATTCTAATCGCCGTACTGACAGGATTCACGTTTTTAGTATGAGCGACTTAATGCAATGCCAGGCTAGCCAGATCGATGTGGCAACACTTAGGGGTCGCGCTACTCAATACAACTACTGAGGATGTAAACGGGCGGTAACCTCGCCCGCCTCTGGTGTGACTAAAACGGCGCCCTAGTAATATTGACATCAGCTGGCGTAAATTGTTTGGCTGAATCGCTTACCTGATAGAGGCGGGTGATTAATAACAGCACGCCAGGAACATCAAGCAGATCGATGTCGTCGAAAATCAGTTTGCGCCGTATTCTTTCACGGCTGGTGTGAACACTGCCGTCGGCTCGAAAATTCAGAAAAGTAAAATTCTCATCCTCATAACCCCAATTGCTTGAAAGCACTTCTTGGCCTACACCACCGTCCAGTCGCTGAAAGGGATAAAACCAACGCCCCCCTGAATAGCCCGACTCATATGTAATGACGTTTCCATCCGGGTAATACCAAGTCACATCGAAGGCTCTGAAATAGTTAGTCGCAAGTGTGCCGTTAGGCCAGAACAGAACGGCATCACCATGCATCCAGTGATAGGACATTACGCTGCCATTCGGGTAATAGATGGTGGTGTCTTCACCGGGCTGGGCAAAGAACAGCTGACCGTTTGGGAAATACCATGGGTCATGGTAAAGATCTGTAGAAGCCAGCGCGCCATTACTGTAATAACTGTTTCCTCGAGTGATCCCGGTGAGGATGACTGGCTGACATGTCAGGGTGTTCAATTCAGCCAGAGTTGCTTCCATTTCAGCAATGTCGAGAACATTGTCGAGATCGGCTGGCAACATGGCGTTTAGAGAGACCATCTTCGCCATAAACTCGAGCGTTGCGCAGCCACTGCTGACATTTGCCGAACCGGATAGTGCTAGAGCTGGAGGTGTTGCTGCCATTAGCAGCGTCAATAGAAGAGCTCGTGATTGAATCATGTTTTAACTCCTTACCGGGGTTTCTCCACGGATCTTACTCTTGTCTAGGTTTTTTCTTATTTTTTTGTAACATTAGCAGCATCATAGTGAATGGAGACTTAACAAGTGGGTAGAACATTACCAACGTTAAATTGTTGCAGAATTGGGGCGTGGTTTTAAGTCGCTTTATCTTATAGAATGGCTAGGTTGCGGCACATAGGGCAATAAGGTGAGCGTGACTTTGCATAGCAAATTCATAGCTACTGATCTGGCCGGATGAAGAATCGGTGTGCTATCGGTGTTACTAGGAGATTTAGATGGACTGCCCCAAGTGTAATTCAAACATGTCCGAAATGAAGATTGAGACGCTGCACGGTCAGGTTGTTATTGACCGGTGTGATGGCTGTCATGGCCTATGGTTCGATAATGGCGAGGCTGAAGAATTAAAGAAAGACTGGATGGCCGATTTTGCAGACAGTGGCGATCCTGCGGTTGGGAAAAGTTACAATACGGTTAGGGATATATTGTGTCCACGCTGTAGCAAGCCAATGGTTAAAAAGAACGATTCAAAGCAATCCCATCTTGAATTTGAAGCCTGCGAAGAGCATGGCGTGTTCATGGATGCGGGGGAGTTTACCGACTGGAAACATGAAACGCTGCTCGATGTTTTTCGGGATATAGTGGCATCAGTAAGCAGCCGCTAGAACACTACGTATTGGCTCCAAGCCTGCTTGTGTTTTCAAATCTGCCATCTGGGGTGCAACCAGATGGCAGATTTGCTTAGCGCCTCAGGTAGAGCAGGGAACCTGCCAATATCTGTCCAATGGGCCTTGCTGTCGTGAAAATCTGATCCCATCGATGCCCATAGCTCGAATGAGAGGCAAAGAGTGGATAGTTTATCCATAGTTGGCTTGTCACTGCTCCCATAGCAAGTTTCCAAGCCTTCGCCACCGCATCCACTGAAATCTGTAATTAGCCTTGCTAATTTGTTCTTGCCCAGCGGGTATCGGCTCGGGTGAGCCAATACAGCAATACCACCTGCTTTATTGATCACATTGACCGCTGCGGGAAGACTGCACCAATCCGCCTCGATATAAAGCTTGCCACCGTGACCCAGATGGGTGCGAAATGCACGTTTTCGGTCCTTACACAAACCTGATTCGACGAGGAAATCAGCCACATGACTGCGTGTGTAGGAAATACAGTGTAGTTCCTCAAGATACTGCATGAGCCCATTCACAGCTTGCTTATTAAGTAATTTGTCTATGTCTGCAGTACGTTGTTTGCGTTTTTGTTGTTGGGAAAGGAGAAGTTGCTGCAATAGCTGATCAGCCGGGTCGACTAGCAGGCCAACTACGTGAATTTCGACTCTTTCCCATAGGCAGGAAATCTCCACTCCAGAAATTAATTTTACCTTGGTGTCATCTCCGGTATGCGTCGGCGCCAGGTAATCATGATCGGTAATGGCCAGGTGTGTAAGCTGATTCCGCTCGGCGCGAGATACCAGATAATCTGGTGAGTGCTTGCCATCTGAGAAATGGCTATGGCAATGCAAATCTACTTTCAAAACTTACCCCTAGAATTTAAGTAAAGTGTCATTAGAATTCCAGGAATTATGCCACGAATGTAATAAACAAGCAGCGGTCATGGTCTTATGATGATGGCGTAAATGGTCCAACTTGTTTTTATTAGCATCACAAAAGAACGAGCAGGTTTGTTTTGTACAAGCCAGTTCGGCTCCCGATTGCCGGAAAGTGCAACGTTCTATAACTAGTAGCTATATGGGCGATATGCTATATTCATCCTCAGATTTTAGCCAGTTAGCAAACGGTTAAACTACTTAAGGTGGTAAGTAAGTGTTATGACAAACCTAGGTATTAGAGATAGCGGCGGTGAAGGGCATTTAGACGGCGATCCCCTTATTCAGGGTTGTCTTCACGGGGTTGGGGAGTGTGAACAATTGCTTGCTGTTATACCCCAGTCTGTATTTATCGCTGTAAGCAATGGAAATTCTCCCATTGGGGCCCATCTGCGGCATATCCTTGACCGATACCAGTGTTTCTTCTCGGGAATTTATCAGGGTCATATTGACTACGATGATAGAAAGCGGGATAAGTCAATTGAGACTAATGTTGAAGCCGCCAGCTTTGCCTTAAGTTCTATTCAGCGTCGGTTTTCAGCTTTCAGTTTACCCGAGTATTCTGGTAAAAATATTCGAGTCAGTGAATCTGTCTATCATGATGGGGAGTGTGTTGTTCTAATCAGTACTATCGACAGAGAATTGATGGGATTGATTTCCCATAGCACGCACCACCTTGCCATCATTGGTCTTATTGCCAAATCACTTGGCTATCAAATGAGCAGTGATTTTGGAAAGGCAGCCTCTACTATTCTCTACGAGCGCGCCTGAGCTCCAGCTTCCCACACTAATACTTGACTGTTTTACTTAGGTATTACATAATCCTGTGTATTAATTCTAACGATTCCAAGGTTCAATCGTGCGTTTAACAACAAAAGGCAGGTATGCGGTCACCGCTATGCTGGATCTGGCTTTGCACAAAAGCGATGGTCCCATCAGCTTAGTTGGCATTTCACAGCGACAAGCCATTTCATTGTCCTATCTGGAGCAGTTGTTTGCCAAGCTGCGCAGAAGCAATCTGGTAATAAGCGTGCGTGGTCCGGGTGGTGGTTATGAGCTTGAGCGTGGCGCCGATGCTATTTATATTGCGCAAATTGTGGATGCAGTGAATGAATCAGTAGATGCCACGAAATGCCAGGGAACAGGAGACTGTCAAAACGGAGAAACTTGCCTTACTCACAGTTTGTGGGAAGATTTGAGCGAACAGATTCACTTGTTTCTTGAGAGCATTAGCCTGGCTGACCTAGTAACCAAGAACGAAGTGCGGCGTATCTCGGAAAATCAAGACAAAAAACATGTACTTATTGCTGATAGAATCAGCGGTATGCAGTTACCGGTAACGAGCCTCTAACAACCGGTATTGGAGTATTACTATGCAATTTCCTATCTATTTCGATTATTCAGCTACTTCGCCAGTCGATCCTCGCGTAGTAGAGAAGATGTCAAAATGTTTCACGCTAGAGAATAACTTTGGAAACCCGGCTTCACGATCACATATGTTCGGCTGGAAAGCTGAAGAAGTTGTAGAGACCGCTCGACGTCAAGTAGCAGATCTTGCTCATTGTGATCCAAGAGAAATCGTTTGGACATCTGGCGCCACCGAAGCAAATAATCTGGCGATTAAAGGTGCAGCCCATTTCTACCATAAGAAGGGCAAGCACATCATTACGTCAAAAATTGAGCACAAAGCCGTGCTGGATAGTTGTCGTCAATTAGAACGTGAAGGGTACGAGATTACCTATCTTGATCCAACGGAAAAGGGAATTATTACACCTGAATCAGTGGTAGCCGCGATTCGTCCGGATACAATTCTGGTTTCCCTTATGCATGTAAATAACGAAATTGGCGTGATAAATGATATCGAGGCCATTGGTAAGATAACTCGTGAGAACAAAGTAATTTTCCACGTTGATGCGGCACAAAGCGCCGGTAAAATCGCAATCAATCTGGAAGAAATGCAAGTTGATCTGATGTCGTTGACTGCGCATAAAATATACGGACCGAAGGGAATTGGCGCGTTGTATGTGCGTCGCAAACCGCGCATAAGAATCGAACCACAAATTCACGGTGGTGGGCATGAGCGAGGTATGCGTTCGGGCACATTGGCCACGCATCAGATAGTAGGGATGGGTGAAGCGTATCGAATCGCCAAGGAAGAAATGTTGGAGGACCACGCGCGTATAGAATCATTGCGCAATCGATTGCTCGATGGGTTCACCGATATGGAAGAGGTGTATGTAAACGGTGATCTAGAACAACGCGTGGCCGGTAATCTCAATATCAGTTTTAATTTTGTAGAGGGTGAATCCTTAATAATGGCGTTGCGAGACTTGGCGTTGTCTTCGGGATCGGCTTGTACTTCAGCAAGCCTAGAGCCATCTTATGTTTTGCGTGCGCTAGGGTTAAATGACGAATTAGCTCATAGTTCATTGCGCATCTCATTGGGTAGATTCACTACAGAAGAGGAAATTGACTACGCAATTGAAAAGATTAAAGACGCAGTTACAAAATTACGTGAGTTATCTCCACTTTGGGACATGTACAAAGATGGTGTTGACTTAAATCAGGTTAAATGGGCAGCTCACTAAACTGGGACACAAATTATGGCATATTCAGAAAAAGTACTGGATCATTACGAAAACCCGCGAAATGTGGGAAAAATGGACGATCAGGATAGCAATGTGGGTACCGGGATGGTTGGTGCACCGGCCTGCGGTGATGTAATGCGATTACAGATTAAGGTGGACGAAGCGGGTGTTATTGAGGATGCTAAATTTAAGACTTATGGTTGTGGTTCTGCGATTGCTTCCAGTTCGTTGTTAACTGAATGGGTTAAAGGGCGATCATTAGATGAAGCAACGCAAATCAAAAACCAGGATATTGCCGATGAATTGGGTTTGCCTCCGGTAAAAATTCATTGCTCTGTGTTGGCAGAAGATGCGATTAAGGCCGCTATCGAAGATATTAAGCAGAAACGTGGCGAATAAGTTAACTTAGCGGTAAATCCAGTATGACCATTATGATAAGCGAATCTGCTGTAAAGCATGTCTCTGAGCAATTGTCAGAACGCGGACATGGACTAGGAATCCGAGTAGGAGTAACCACGACAGGTTGCTCTGGCATGGCCTATGTATTGGAATTTGTCGATCAACTAGAGCTTGGCGATCAGGTGTTTGAAGAGCAAGGTGTTAAAATAATTGTTGATCCAAAAAGTCTCGTCTATATCGATGGCACAGAAATGGATTTTGTAAAACAAGGCGTAAACGAAGGCTTTGAATTTAGAAACCCGAACGCCAAAGGTGAATGTGGTTGTGGTGAGAGCTTTAGTGTATAAGGGCAACTGCCCGATACACTACACTCCAGAATTCACTGGCAAGAGATGGGCCCACATTGCAATTCGTAAACAAAAATTATTTCCAATTATTTTCGATAGCCGAAAAATTCCATATTGATTTAGATGTTCTTACATCTAAATACCACGAGCTGCAAATCGAGATCCACCCAGACAAATTTGTAAATTCCACGGAACAAGAAAAACTAAAAGCCGTTCACAACACGAGTAGTTTGAATGAGGCATATGGCACTTTAAAATCACCCTTAAACCGGGCAGGTTATTTATTAAAACTTCATGATATGGACGTTGAGCAAGTAAATCAGGATGATTTAGGTATGGATTTGCTGATGGAGCAAATACAATTAAGAGAGTCGCTTGAACAAATTTCCAATGATGAGTCTGCTCTGTCTCAACTGGATGATTTGAAATCCAGGGTGAGAGATAAAGTGAGCCAATGTGAATTAACCTTTGGCATTAATTTGGAAGGAAAAGATTATAGCGGCGCCAAAGGGCTGTTTCATGAAATGCAATTTTTATATAAATTGTTGTCTGAAATTGACATGATCGAGGAACGGCAGCTGGGTTACTAGTCTGTAATTTAACATCATGGCATTACTCAATATTTCCGAACCGGGTGGTAAACCAACCCAGCCTATACGCAAACGCGCGGTGGGGATAGATCTTGGTACAACAAATTCGCTGGTTGCCGCGAGTTGCAGTGGTAGTGTTGAATGTCTTCCAGATGATCAGGGTGAATATTTGCTGCCCTCAGTTGTTCACTATCGAAAGGGTAGGGAGCCCCTAGTAGGGAGTGCAGCCAAAGCCAGGATGGTTGCCAGTCCAGAAGATACCATTGCCTCAGTAAAGAGATTACTTGGCAAGAGTCTCTCTGAAATTAAGAGTCAGAGCCTGAGCCAGTTTATTCCCTATAGCTTCAATGAGGATAAAGATGATCAGTCTCCGGCTATTCATACTGTAGATGGCGACAAAGATCCGGTCGTAATTTCAAGTGATATTCTTAAAATCCTGGTACAGCGGGCGGAAGAATGCCTGCAAGGCGATTTGGACGGCGCGGTGATTACAGTTCCCGCGTATTTTAATGATGCACAACGGCAACAAACACGAAATGCGGCTCAGCTGGCTGGATTAAATGTACTGCGCCTGTTAAATGAACCGACTGCTGCCGCGGTAGCCTACGGTCTCGATAGTCGAGATCAGGGAAATGTCATTGTATTTGATTTGGGCGGGGGCACCTTCGATGTTTCATTGCTGAGCTTGCAGAAAGGGATTTTTGAAGTTTTAGCAACAGCTGGAGACTCCAACTTGGGGGGCGATGATTTCGATCATATTTTAATCGACTGGATGCGCAATAGTACGGACTCTAAGAAAAATTACGACGCCTCTTCCTATGCTGCACTATTGCAGCAGGCCAACCAGGTCAAACATCAGCTCAGTGAAGAATCAGCTGTTGAGGTTGAGCACCAGGGGAAATCGTTGCAGATTGACAAGATACTGTTTGCTGAATTGTGTGAGCCATTGCTCAAGCGAACGCGGCTTACTTGCAAGCGCGTATTGCGAGATGCAGGTAAGAAGGTCGAAGACATTGACAATATAGTGCTGGTGGGTGGAGCCACCCGCATGCTCATAATTCGAGAATCTGTTGTTAAATTCTTTGGTAGGGAGCCGTTGACGGACATAGATCCGGACAAGGTGGTTGCAATGGGAGCCGGAATTCAGGCAGATATCCTGATAGGTAATAAGTCCATTGACAATTTTTTGCTACTGGATGTGAACCCACTGTCTCTGGGAATTGAAACCATGGGAGAACTGGTGGAAAAAATTATCCCTCGGAACACTACTATCCCTGTAAGCAAAGCGCAGGAGTTCACCACATTTAAAGATGGTCAGACTGTTATGGCGATTCATGTCTTACAGGGTGAACGTGAACTGGTTAGCGACTGTCGATCGCTCGCACGATTTGAGCTGCGAGGTATTCCGCCAATGGTCGCAGGGGCGGCTAAGATTGAAGTCAGTTTTCAGGTGGACGCTGATGGGCTACTGAGCGTGGCTGCCAAGGAGTTAAGTACGGGGAAGTCCGCAGAAATAACAGTCAAACCCAGTTTTGGTCTCAATGCTGATGCCATCGGGGAAATGCTTAGCTCTTCTCAAATGAATGCAAAAAGTGATATGAAAGCCCGCGTGCTAAAAGAAGCGCAACTTGAAGCCAGACAGCTGATTGATGCAACAAACAGTGCGATATCTATAGCCGGAACCCTGCTGAAAGAGGCGGAAAAGAACGCGATTACGGCTATTGTTGAAGCGTTGGAAATGGCAATTACCCACGTAGATCAAGCCAAAATCCATGCCTTAACGGAACAACTAAATCGAAGCAGCAGCGACTTTGCAGCCAGGCGCATGGATTTAGACATTAAAGAAGCCTTGCGCGGTAAGTCAATTGAAAAGTTGGAAAATTCTTGATTAAAAATAACGCAAAAAGCCAAGTAGACAGGTTTAAATAATGCCAAATATTACATTTTTACCCCATGAAGTCATATGCCCAAATGGTGCTGCTCTCGAGGCTGAGCCTGGGGAGAGCATTTTGGACGCCGCTTTGCGTAACCAGATTCCCATTGAGCATGCCTGCGAAAAGTCGTGCGCTTGCACGACCTGTCACGTGATTGTTAGAGAAGGATTTGATTCTCTTGCGCTCACCGAAGAACAAGAGGAAGATTATCTGGATAAAGCTTGGGGCTTGGAGCCGGAGTCTCGCCTTGGTTGTCAGGCTCGAGTAGGGGCTGATGATTTGCTAGTCGAAATTCCCAAATATACTATTAACATGGTTTCTGAGGCGTCCTAGCAGCTGGCCCGATACAGCGTCAGTATTAGGCCCAGAAATGCTCATTTACTATGTGTAAACTTCGTTTTTCACTAAATTTTGCCTTGTCTCTCACTCAACTGAGGGATTTTCAAGAACCCGCTGGAGTAGTTAGAGATGAAATGGACTGATGTCTATGATGTCGCCATTGAACTGGCTGACAAATACCCGAGTGTTGATCCCCGCTATATTAACTTTGTTGAGCTTCGCACGTGGGTTATTGATCTGGATGGTTTTGATGACGATCCGGAACGTTGCGGGGAGAAAATATTGGAAGCAATACAGGCCGCCTGGCTGGAGGAAATGGAGCCATAAAGCGCTATAAATGGGGTTAAAAAGCGTTCTAAACCGCAGTATTACCGCGTATAATGCGCGGTCTTTTGAATTTAGACAATACTGGGAGCCGTAATGCCATTAGAACGAACACTGTCCATAATTAAACCTGACGCTGTGGCAAAAAGTGCCATTGGAGAGATTTATCACCGATTTGAAAAAGCTGGGTTGAAAATTGTGGCAGCCAAAATGCTGCAACTGGACGATGAGTCAGCTGGGGGGTTTTATGCCGAACACAAAGAGCGGCCATTTTACCCCGACCTAATTGAATTCATGACCTCCGGGCCGGTCATGGTGCAAGTTCTTGAGGGTGAAAACGCCGTGATGTTAAACCGTGACCTCATGGGTGCGACTAATCCTGTAGACGCTGCAGTAGGTACAATCCGTGCTGACTTCGCCAGTTCCATAGATGCCAATGCCGTGCATGGGTCCGATTCTCCCGTTTCGGCGGATCGCGAAATCGGTTATTTTTTTGGTGCTGCAGTAGTTGCATGTAAATAGTAAATGGAGTGCGTTTAACATGACTGCAAACGCTCAACCTAATTTAGCTGGGATGAGCTTAAAAAAGCTTGAAGCCTTTTTTGCCACACTGGGCGAGAAACCATTTCGTGCCAGACAACTTATGCAATGGATCCATCAGCGCGGTATTATCGATATCGACGTTATGACCGATATTAGCAAAATCCTGCGAGAGAAATTAAAGTCGGTAGCGCAAATAAAATTACCGAATATCCTTGAGGACTATAGTTCTGAGGACGGCAGTCGCAAATGGATAGTGGAAGTCGAAAGTGGTAGTCGCGTTGAAATGGTCTTTATACCCGAGGCCGGCAGGGGAACCCTCTGTATATCTTCACAGGCTGGATGCTCACTGGATTGTACTTTCTGTGCAACTGGCAAGCAGGGGTTTAACAGTAATTTAAGTGTCGCCGAGATAATTGGCCAGCTATTCTGGGTGAATCAAAAACTAGGTGGATTTGAGGAAAAATCTGAACGACAAGTCACTAATGTTGTGATGATGGGGATGGGCGAGCCTTTGTTGAATTTTGACAATGTCATCGATGCAGTTAGTATCATGATGGATGATTATGCCTATGGACTGTCAAAACGCAAAGTTACGATTAGTACGTCTGGTGTAGTGCCTGCGATAGATAAACTGAAAGACCACACCGATGCCTCGCTTGCGATTTCATTACACGCTCCCAATGATGAGCTGCGCAGTCAAATTATGCCAATCAATAGAAAATACCCCATTAGTGAATTGATCCGCTCGGTTAAGGGGTATATGGCTAGCTTACCTGACAAAAGAGTGCCAGTGATAGAATATACATTAATTGCTGGTATCAATGATCACCGCCAACATGCGCGTGATCTGGCAAAACTGTTGGTTCAGCTACCCTGTAAAATTAATTTAATACCATTCAATCCATTTTCGCTAAGTGATTACCAGCGTCCAAGCGATACGTCGATTTCCAATTTCCGTAAAATATTACAAGAAGCCAATTATATCGTGACAGTAAGAACTACTCGAGGAGAAGATATTGGAGCTGCCTGCGGGCAGTTGGTTGGAGAAGTGCTAGATAAAACTCGTCGTAGTAGCCGGAACAAAAAAAATATTTTAGCCATTGATACGGGTGCCAAATTGAGTGTTAGCACTGCTATACTCGACTCAGTGGCCGACAGAGTATAGATAACCTATGATTATCTCTGCAGAAAGGGGGTTGGCTTGAAAATAAACAAGTTTATTTCTGATGAAGCAGTGGCAGAGGATATGGAAGCTTCCGCGGATGAAACCGCTGTGGATGTTTTGACTGCGGGTAAGCTGCTGCAAGAGGAAAGGCTTCGTCGCGGACTGTCCGAGAAAGAGGTTGCTGATGATCTGCATATTACCATGCACTATGTTAAGGCAATCGAGTTAGATTGTTATGACAAGCTGCCCGCCAGTATTTTTGTCACAGGATATATCAAGAGTTACGCTGCACTGCTGGATCTTGACCCAAATCGCTTGATGGAGCTGTATGCCGATTTCACTAAGCAACAGCAGGCAATTGAACAGGAGCAGCTGCGCAGACAAGAAAAGCGTAAAAAAGACCGTAATATGCCATGGGTAGTAATCTTGGTGCTCGGATTCGTTTCGGGTTTTGCTGGACTATGGATGTACCAATATTATTTCTCATCTTCGGAACAGGACTCTGTTGGGATTAACGCAGACAACCCTGCTGTTAATGCAACGTTGGTTCAGAACGCCCCGAGCCGCGATGCGCAACCAGAGCCTGCCAATAATGAAGTAGAAAGTATTGTGCAAGTGCCGGGGGGTGCAGCTAAGTTGACGCCCGCTGACCCAAACCAGGCATTGAGCATTGATGCCAATGGGAGTGATGTGCTTCGACTTGAGTTCAGTGGTGAGAGCTGGGTCGAAATCAATGACGGGGACTCCAAACAAATTTATCGGGATATTCGAGTTGCCGGCGACATAGTGGAAATTGCTGGAGTAGCCCCGTTTAACCTGCTTATCGGTGACGCACCCTTTGTAGAACTTACATTAAACGGGAAAGGAATTGATGTTACTCATGATATTCGAATCGATAATTCGGCTCGTTTGACAGTTGGGCTTTGATTTTTATGGAACCTACCGCCTACATTACCCGCCGCGTTAGTCGCCAAATTATGGTGGGCGATGTTCCAGTGGGAGGTGATGCGCCAATATCGGTGCAGAGCATGACTAACACCGAGACCTGCGACGTAGCTGCAACGCTGGAGCAGATTGAGAGGTTAGTAGTCGCTGGCGCGGATATTGTTCGGGTTTCGGTACCAACAATGGATGCAGCTGAGGCTTTCAAACGTATTCGAGCCCAGGTAACTATTCCGTTGGTTGCTGATATCCATTTTGATTTTCGTATTGCGTTGCAAGTTCTTGATCATGGTGTCGACTGTTTGCGGATTAATCCGGGTAATATCGGTAGCGAGGATCGAATTCGCGCCGTGGTCGACAGCGCAAAAGACAAAGGAATTCCCATACGCATAGGAGTTAACGCAGGGTCCTTGGGAAAAGCATTGTTGCGAAAATACCCCGAACCAAATGCTGCAGCAATGATTGAATCGGCCCTCTATCAAATTGACATTCTGGATAAATTGAACTTTCAAAACTTTAAGGTAAGCCTGAAAGCCTCAGAAATTCCGATGACTTTGCAAGCGTACCGGGGCCTAGCGAATCAAATCGACGCACCTTTTCATTTGGGAATTACTGAAGCGGGTGGCTTGCGAGCCGGTACAGTCAAATCGGCCATTGGCTTGGGAGCACTGTTAATGGACGGGATCGGTGACACGATCCGGGTATCACTGGCCGCAGACCCGGTTGAAGAGATTAAGGTTGGGTTCGACATTCTTAGAAGTTTGGGCCTGCGACATAAAGGAGTCAACCTGGTTGCCTGTCCGAGTTGCTCGCGGCAAAATTTTGATGTCATAACTGTGGTTAATGAACTGGAAAAGAGGCTGGAAGATATTAATGTTCCCATCGATGTGGCCGTGATTGGCTGTATCGTCAACGGTCCGGGAGAAGCCAAGGTCTCTGAAATAGGGCTCACTGGGGCCAGCCCCAGCAATCTGGTTTATGTTGATGGAGCGCCTGATCATAAAATCAGTAATGAAAACCTTGTGGACGAACTTGAGACGATGATTAGACAACGGGTTGCAGATAAGAAATCCGGCGGGGATTTGGATAACATCGACCACCCTGACGCAGACAATATAATCGCGACCGGTTAATTACGCCAAACCACTGCTGTTTACAACCGCAAAAAACAGAAATTAATATATGGCAAAAATTCAAGCTATTCGGGGGATGAATGACATCCTTCCAGAACAATCGTTGACCTGGCAATACCTGGAGTCATGCTTTCGCCGGATCGTGCATAGGTATGGTTATCAGGAAATTCGGTTTCCCATTATGGAGCAAACCTCGCTGTTTAAACGTTCTATCGGGGAAGTTACCGATATTGTTGAAAAAGAAATGTACAGCTTTGAGGATCGTAATGGCGACAGTCTGACTCTGCGCCCAGAAGGTACCGCAGGGTGTGTGAGGGCGGCAGATCAACACGGGCTGCTTTATAACCAACAGCAACGTCTGTGGTACACCGGGCCGATGTTCCGCCATGAGAGGCCGCAGAAAGGTCGATACCGGCAGTTTCACCAATTTGGCATAGAAACCTTCGGTATGGCGGGGCCTGATGTCGATGTCGAATTAATTTGCCTTACTGCAGCGCTTTGGCAGGAGCTGGGTCTGACAGAGCATCTTGTGCTTGAGATTAATAATATTGGTAGTGCCGAGGACAGAAATGTCTATGCCAAGACACTCACAACTTATCTTGAAAATAAGCAGGAATTGCTGGATGACGATGCTAGACGTCGTATGCATACAAACCCAATGCGCGTACTCGATAGCAAAAATCCAGCAGTTCAAGAAGTTCTGCAAGATGCCCCGCTGCTAGCAGATTTCGTTAATCAGGAAAGTCAAAATCATTTTCTTTCACTCAAGCAACTGCTAATTGATGCAGGGATTCAGTTTGAGGAAAACCCACGTCTGGTCAGAGGGTTAGACTACTACAATAACTGTGTTTTTGAATGGACTACGGAAATACTGGGTTCGCAGGGAGCCGCGGGCGGTGGCGGGCGTTATGACAAACTAGTGGAAACCTTAGGGGGTAAACCAACTCTAGCGGCGGGTTTTGCTATGGGTATTGAGCGTTTAGTCTTAATGCTGGAGCAGGAGAAGAAAGTGCCGGCTAGAGCTAAAGCGCCTGTTAATGTCTACTTGTTGGTGGTAGGTGAAAAGACGACAAGCCAGGCACTGATATTGGCTGATTCCATCCGTAGGAAATTTCCTGAGCTAGGCCTTATATCACACTGTGGTGGCGGCAAGTACAATAGCCAGCTCAAGAAAGCTTATAATAGCGGGGCGCAAGTTGCAGTCATTCTTGAGCGTGATGATGCCCAGAGTGCGCAGCTTACAGAGGTGAAGTTACGCTCATTGGGCGACACTGCCAGAACACAAACAGTACCCATAAGTGAAGTTTTGACTGCGCTTGGGGATTTTTTGGATGAAGATGTTGGGTGATAAAGGTAATATCCGCGCGGGCAGGCGAACAAACGGGTAGAATTGCGGTCTGATATTTGATTAACAATACGAATTAGTTGCCAGTAGGCAGAATAGAATTTGATGGGAGTGGGTGGTGGCTTTAGACGCAGCAGAAGAAGAAACAATTGAAGCACTAAAGAAGTGGTGGGACGAGAATGGCGTGCAGCTATTGCTAATCGTCGTTGCGGTGGTCGGCTCCTATGGCGCCGTAACACTGTGGCAAAGTGCCAGCAACAACTCGGCAACGTCAGCGTCTGATTTGTACGAGGAAATCCTCAGTCTTGCCCTTAAAGACCCTGGGGTGGTGGTAACCGAGGAAGAGAGTACTCAAATTTCCTCAACTGCCGACACTCTCAAGTCTGACTATTCCGGCTCTGTGTATTCCTTGTATGGCGCGTTATTTGCGGCACAACAAGCCGTTCAAGCAAACGACCTCGATGAGGCTGAGCAAGAGCTACAATGGATATTGGATAATCAGCAAACCGGGTTTTTCAATCAGACTGAAGAAGGTTTGATCTTAACTGCCAATCTTCGTTTGGGGCGCGTCATTCTCGCAAAAGGAGAGGCGGATCGTGCGCTGGACTTAATCAACGGAATCGCCCCTCAATCGTTTGAGTCCGGTTATGCGGAATTACGCGGAGATATTTATATGGCTCTCGATCGGTTGGGTGATGCCTATGAGGCATACACCGCCGCGCAACAAGTTGGAACGGGCAGCCAGACAGTGCAAATGAAACTTGACGACCTGTCTAGTGCAGGCTTGTAACGCCGTATCAGGAAGATGATAGAGTTTTGCCCCATAAGGACGTATTGAGAAGAAGCACATGATAAGCATCGACAATCAGACTACCGAAGTCCTGTCTGACTACCCCGGCCAACAGTATTCTGGCATCGGCCCCTATGCCCGTTGTGCACTGCTTATTGTTGTGTCGCTCACGTTAACTGCTTGCGGAATCTCCGATACACGGATGAATCCGATGAATTGGTTTGGTGATGAAGAGGTAAACCCACCCTCTGAGCTGGTGCAAATTGAGCCAGAAATTAATATGCTCAGGAAGTGGAGTGTGCGAGTTGGAAACGGGCAAGGCGATACCTATAACGAATTAACACCTGTAATTGACGGGCCCACAATCTTTGCGGCCAGTGAGAATGGTAATGTGCTGGCAATAGAGGTGGAAACCGGTGATGTAATCTGGCGCAGTCGCTTAGGAGTGGCGATAACGGGCGGAGTTGGTGCAGGTGAAGGTCTGGTCATGGTAGGCACCACGGATGCTGAAATAATTGCGCTTAGTCAGTCTGATGGTGAAATTTTATGGCGTGCTTCAGTCTCTAGCGAAGTTCTGTCTCCTCCCCAAACCAACGATGAACTAGTCGTAGCACAAACCATTGATGGCAAACTGGTTGCACTAGAAATTGAGAGTGGCGAGCAGCGCTGGATATACGAAACCACTCTGCCAGCACTAACCTTGCGCGGAACCAGTAAACCCGTAATTACTAATTTTGGTTCTGTGATAGCGGGATTCAGTAATGGTACTTTAGTCTCGGTAGCCGCAGATAATGGGGTTTTTCGATGGGAAGAACGTGTGGCTATACCAGAAGGTCGTTATGATATTGACCGCGTGATAGATGTGGATGGTGATTTACTGGTAGCAGGTGATGTAGTACTTGCATCCAGCTATCAGGGAAATCTAATGGCATTTGATATTCAAACCGGACGTATTGTATGGGGCCGGGAAGCGTCCAGTTACCACGGCCTTGGCCAGGGCTTCGGCAACCTCTATTACTGCGATGACTCAGGACACGTGGTTGCGGTAAGAAACAACAGTGATGATGTGGCATGGGAAAACGAGAATTTGTCTTATAGAGGCCTGACAGCTCCAGCGACTATTGGTAACTACGTAGCTGTTGCGGATTTTGAAGGCTATGTGCACCTTTTATCGCAAATAGATGGCCGCATTGTTGGGCGAACACAGATAGACGATGACGGCATTCGTGCGAATCTGCTAGTGAATAGCGGAATGCTTTATGTTTTCAGCAACAGTGGAAGTCTCACTGCATTAACATTGCAATAACCGATTGCTCGGTTTTGCGCCTTAACTCAACTCCTCCTTTTAATGGGTGGGCATCAGCTTAATCAGGTTTTCGCATGAGGCCAGTTATTGCCCTCGTAGGTCGTCCCAACGTAGGTAAATCCACTTTATTTAATCGGCTAACCCGCAGCCGAGACGCGATTGTGGCCAATATGCCTGGTCTGACCCGTGACCGACAATATGGGGAGGGCAGTTTTGAAGATAAAACTTTTATTGCAATCGATACTGGTGGCATCACTGGGTTTGAAGAGGGCATCGACTCGAAAATGGCTTCACAGTCGTTGCTTGCAGTAGAAGAAGCTGATATCTGCTTATTACTGGTCGACGCAAAAGACGGGGTCACCCCGGATGACATACGAATCGTCGATTACCTGCGCAAAAACGACAAGCCCAGTGTTCTGATAGTTAACAAAGTCGATGGCAGGGATGAAGACCAGGCACTGTCTGAGTTTTATAGCTTGGGCATGCAGGAGTTATTCCCCATTACTGCTACTCAGGGGCGCGGCGTTAAGAAAATGCTATTGGCTGTACTTGACAGATTTATAGAGCCTGAAGAAGATGTTAAAGACTTAGCTAATCAAATAGGCGGAACAAAAATTGCCATTGCAGGCCGGCCTAATGTAGGAAAATCGACCTTGGTAAATCGTATGCTTGGCGAAGACCGCGTTGTGGTCTATGACCAGCCAGGCACTACTCGAGATAGTGTATACATACCATTTGAGCGCAGGGGCAAGAATTATACACTGATCGATACCGCTGGAATTCGAAAGCGAGGTAAAACCAAGGAAACAGTAGAAAAGTTTTCAGTGGTGAAGGCGTTGCAGGCCATTCAAGATGCCAATGTGGTGGTGCTGTTGGCCGATGCCAGAACGGGTATTGTTGAGCAGGACCTGCATCTGTTAGGTTATGTAATTGACTCTGGGCGAGCACTAGTGATTGCCCTAAATAAATGGGATGGGATGGAGTCGGGCCAAAAAGATGAAGTTAAACGGGAGATCCGGCGTCGATTTGTGTTTGTGGATTTCGCTAAAATTCACTTTATCTCAGCACTCCATGGCACCGGAGTCGGAGACTTATACAAATCCATAGACAGAGCCTACGAATCTGCCAGGAAGACCCTCGCGACTAGTGTATTAACCCAGGTGCTTGAGAGGGCAGTCGTTGATCATGAGCCCCCATTGATAAATGGTAGAAGAATTAAGTTGCGTTACGCCCATGCAGGTGGTCAAAATCCACCGATTATCGTAATTCATGGCAAGCAAACGGTAAAATTACCGGCTCATTACATTCGTTATTTGGAAAAGACGTTTCGCAAGGCGTTGAAACTTGAAGGCACACCAGTACGAATCGAACTTAGGAGTGGCGACAACCCTTTTATAAAATCGGAAGCAAACCTGAGTCAACAACAAATTGCCCGAAAAAGAAGAATCAAGAAACATCGAAATCTGTAGTATTCTCTTGCGTTATTTATGATATTTGTCATTTATGAAAAGTGCCCTTAAAATAGCCGTCATTGCATTGATTTCACTGATTGTTGTGGTGATTTTTTTCAATCAACCGGACGTGGCATCACGATTTAATCCCTCCGCAAATCCAGCCTATATCCCCCAACCTGAGGACAGCTTCGATTTCTATATTGCGGAAAATGGGCGGCGGATAGACCAGAGCTTAGGTGATTATTATTTTAATCAGCTTGCTGACCCGTTTGGTGCGGCTTACACCAGAGCGGAAGTTGTAGATATGCGTTCACCTTATCAGATCAATCCCTCGCAGGAACGTTGCAATGAGCAGCCAGGAGAGGAATCAATTGGGTTTATGATGGTGCATGGCCTCAGCGATTCACCCTATTTATTAAAACCAGTTGCTGACTCAATTGCTAACGAATACCCCTGTGCATTAGTTCGAGGATTGCTGATTCCTGGTCATAGCACGGTGCCGGGTGATTTGCTTAAGGTGCGGCGAGAAGACTGGGATCAAACTTTTGAATTCGGCGTTACCGGGTTTTCTGGTGTGGTAGATTCACTTTATGTGGTGGGTTATTCCAATGGAAGTGTGTTGGCTCTGAATTATTTGGACCGAAATAGAGAAACTGATTTTATAAATGGCCTAATACTTCTGTCTCCTGGGCTTGAAATGCGTGATAACAGGGCTTTCCTAAGTCCCTGGTTGAAGTTTGGGTGGAAATGGATCAATCAGAACTTGGATCAAGATGCCGTTAAATATGAATCATTTCCAATGAATGCTGCGGCGGAATTTTATCATTTAACAAAAGACGTAGGCAGGGCCGATTTTGGACCATTGGACTTACCAGTTTTGATGGTTGTAAGTGGTGATGATACAACTATAAACAATCAGTATTCAGTAGATTTTTTCTGTAATAAAATCACATCCGATTCCCGAAAAATGATTTGGTATCAGTCAAATTTGAGCCGTGAAATACCACAGAGAAAGTGCAATGGAATTAATATTTTTCCAACTGCACAATCAGATCGATTTGTCAGTTATTCCCATGTAGCTATTACTATGCCGCAATCAGACCCCCATTATGGAATGGATGGGAATTACTCTGTTTGTCTGAGGTACAGTGGCGATGCGGCTCTGTTTCTTCGCTGTCGCGAAGATAATGAGGCAACAGTTTACGCGGAACATACTTATCTGAATAAGTTTGGCACCTATCAGGGAAAGCTTGTACGAAGAACGACATTTAATCCCGCCTATGAAGAGATGATTAGCGAGTTGATCTGTTTTGTGGATGGTAATTGCAATGAAGAAGAATTAAATCCATGAGAGTTGATATTGATGCCATAAAGCAGGCACAAAAGAGAATTAAAACTGCGGTAGTAAAAACCCCGTTGTTGAGTTCTGCGTATTTGAATGAGCGTCTGTCCGCTGCAGTTTTTATAAAACCTGAAAATCTGCAGCCTATTGGCGCATTTAAAATACGTGGTGCCTATAATCGGTTAAGCCAGCTCAACGAATCTGAAAAAGCGCTCGGTGTGGTCGCATTTTCATCGGGTAATCATGCACAGGGAGTTGCCTATGCTGCCAGGCAACTCGGAATGGCTGCGACCATAGTTATGCCATCCGACGCCCCGCTGGTAAAATTAGAAGGCACAAGGAAGTTGGGTGCCACAATTCGCCTGTATGATCGGGAAACAGAATCCCGCGAAGCTATTGCAGAGGCTATATCAAAGGATACGGGTGCTGTCTTAGTGCCAGCATTCGATGACCCGGCCATTATAGCGGGACAGGGAACTTGTGCAGTAGAAATAGTAGAGCAACTGGCAAGTAAGAAGCTCATTGCAGATGCTGTGCTTATTCCCTGCGGAGGAGGCGGGTTGCTAGCCGGGGTATCAACGGCAATCAAGGCAATTAGCCAAAATACTCAGGTCTATGGGGTAGAGC
>Ga0302135_10000342_pt1 | contig 28167 bp, 25 predicted proteins | sample CBN3_surface_MG_FD_203119 | JGI IMG/M metagenome (GOLD analysis project Ga0302135, IMG submission 203119) | Marine microbial communities from Western Arctic Ocean, Canada - CBN3_32.1 | ecosystem: Environmental > Aquatic > Marine > Oceanic | place: Canada: Western Arctic Ocean | collected...
AGTTACCCACAGGTTACCCACAGGTTAATCACAACCTGTCCCCAGAAAAATTGAATAACTTACTGAAATAAAAGAAAAAACTGGTTTCGAAATGGGCGCCGGAAACGGTTGGAACTGCGTCCTATTGGCGTTACTATAATCCGCCTCCTATGCCTGTCACTGTTGTCTCGATCGCGGATTTTGCAAGGCGAGTTGCTGCGCAGGCAGGGCAGGGCAGGGGACGAGCGTGCAAAGACGGGCATCAATTCTTGTCACAGGCTTCCTGAGCTTCCCGACTCTGCATAAGAACTTATGAACTTGATGAGAGCTTGATAGGAGCTTCTCGAAACGGGTTATCAGGGCATGTTTGTCAACATGTATCTCGGCAGATAAGCCGCGGGTGGGTGACTGGCCCGCAATCGACGGTCGACGAATAATCAGAATTACAGAGTTGGGGGATGAGTGGGGGCAAAAATTTGGAAGCGGTGTCTGCGCAGTCTTGAGGATGAGTTGCCGCCAGAACAATTCAATCAATGGATCGCCCCACTGCAAGCGGAAGGAGACGAAAAGACCGTCAGGCTCCTCGCACCCAACAAGTACATCAAGGATCAGGTTTATCGCCAGTACCTCGAACGCATCGCGGAACTGGTCAATCAAAACGGGTCTTCAGGCGTAACGCTGGAGATTGGCAGCCAATCAGTCTTCGATGCAGGCGTAAACACGCTTACACACACCCGTGCAGCGTCAACGCGGACCCAGTTTTTTCCGCTCCTGTCACTCAATCGCCTGTTTACGTTCGACACCTTCGTCGAGGGCCGCTCGAACGAGCTTGCGAGGGCCGCGGCGTATCAGGTATGTGAAAGTATTGGTGTCGGTGGCGCTTATAATCCGTTGCTGCTATATGGTGGCGTTGGTCTTGGCAAGACGCACCTGATGCACGCCGTTGGCAACGCTATTCTGGACAAGCACCCTGGGCTGCGAGTTGCCTATATGTACTCCCAGCGTTTCATGGAGGATATGGTTCGGGCGATCGAAAAGGGGAGCATGTCTGAGTTCACCCAGTACTACCGGGCAGTCGATGTCCTGTTGATGGATGACATCCAGTTTCTTGCTAAGGGATCGAAGACCCAGGAGGAATTCTTTCATGTTTTCAATCGTTTACAGGATGAAGGTAGTCAAATAGTTCTGACGTGCGACCGTTACCCGAAGGAGATCGAGGGGCTTGAAGAACGCCTGAAGAGTCGTTTTGTGTGGGGCATGACCGCGCCGGTGGAACCGCCGGATCTGGAAACCCGGGTCGCGATCCTGATTAAGAAAGCGGAACTTGAGTCGGTTGATCTCGATCAAGCGGTCGCATTCTATATCGCCGAGCGCATCCGCTCGAATGTCCGGGAGCTCGAGGGTGCGTTGAAGCGGGCGATCGCAAACTCCCGCTTTACCGGTCGCGAGATAACGATTGATCAGGTTCGTGAGTCACTGCGAGACCTGTTTGCCATTCAGGATCGGCAGGTTGGCATCGACAACATTCAGAAGACTGTCGCCGATTACTTCAAGATTCGAATCGCGGATCTCTTGTCCAAACGTCGAACACGCTCGGTGACCCGCCCGCGGCAGTTGGGGATGGCGCTGGCTAAGGAGTTGACGAACCATAGTCTGCCTGAGATCGGAGACGCTTTCGGTGGCCGCGATCACTCAACGGTTGTGCATGCATGCCGTAAGGTGGAGGAGTTGAAGGAGACGAACCGACAGTTCCGAGAGGACTACGGTAATCTGCTACGATTGCTCACGAGTTAGATCGTCCCGTGGCACCTTGATTGGTGCAATCGGTATTGGCGCAATCGGTAATGTGGCGAAATGCTCCTTGGGCGCGGGGTTGTTGACCTGTGCTTCGGCCGTTAGCAACGCGTGCACAAACAAGCGTCAACGGACAGATGGAGTGCGCACGAACTGGCGTCGTTGAGAATGAAACGCGCGCAAAGAACCTATTTTTCAAGAAGCGCTAGTTATCAAGAAGCGCCAGAACAAGACGCGCGAGAACAAGCGCGCTAAGAACACGAGAGTCAGGAACGCAGATGGATTTTGAAGTCGATAAGGGTGCGCTCCTGGAGCCACTCCAGCTTGTGATCGGGGTCGTTGAGCGCAAGCAAACCGTCGCTGTCCTGGGAAACTTGCTGGTACAAGCGACAGACAGTCTGTGCTTGACCGGAACCGATCAGGAAGTTGAGGTGTCCTCGACCATCGCGGATGTCGAAGTGGCGACTGAGGGCGAAGTGACGCTGCCGGCACGCAAGCTTCTGGATATCTGCAAAAGCCTCAAGGATGGTTCGCGAATCCGTTTCCGTAGTGAGGAAAGCCGGGTGGCGGTGACGAGCGGGCGATTCAGATCGCACCTCGCGACGCTACCGGTGGCGGATTTCCCCAATGTTGAGCTTGTGGGTGATGCCATGCGGTTTTCGATACCGGCGAGCGAACTTTCGGGACTGGTTGGGCAAACCGGTTTCGCGATGGCCCAGCAAGATGTCCGCTTCTACTTCAATGGGATGCTGCTCGAGATCGAAGATGGTGAGTTGCGTTCGGTCGCAACCAACGGGCAACGCCTGGCCCGGAGCGTCATGACGTCACCCGGTGCAGGTAGTGGCCGCTTCATACTGCCGCGCAAGGGCGTCCTTGAAATGTCCCGTCTGGTGCAGGACGCCGAGGGGGAAGTAGAGATGGCGTTTACGGATAATCACGCATCGTTTGCGGCCGGGAATGGTCGGCTGATTACAAAGCTTATTGACGGGACCTATCCGCCGTATGAGCAGGCAATTCCGTCGGGCGGCAAGCAAATTCTGATCGCGGACCGAGACGAGTTGCGCGAGGCGTTGTCTCGTACGGCGATCCTTTCGAACGAGATGTATCGTAATGTGAGGCTGCGCTTCGCCGCGGGTGAGTTAGTGATGCATGCCAATAATCCGATGCAGGAAGAAGCCGAGGAGACGCTGGCGGTCGAATACGACGGCGATGAACTTGAGGTGGGGTTCAACGTGGTTTATCTCGTTGATGCATTATCTACGATGAAAGGCGATCGCGTCCGGATGACGTTGACTGACAGCAACATCGCGGCGGTGCTCGATGATCCGGATGACGGGTCATGTATCTACGTCATCAGCCCAATGATGCTGTAGGATTTAGGGATAGTGAACACTTACGCCGGTTGTGTCCGACCATGAAATTCGTGATCCGAAGGGATTCGCTCGTCAAGCCGCTTGCGCAGGTGAGCGGTGTCGTTGAACGGCGGCAGACACTACCGATTTTGTCGAATGTGCTTATTCGTTGCGACGATCAAGGCGTGTCGCTGACAGGCACGGATCTAGAAGTCGAGCTGGTTGGTAGAGTGAGTGGTGTTGCGGGCGTTGGCGGTCAGGTGACCGTGCCCGCACGTAAGTTCCTCGATATCGTACGGGAGCTCCCCGAAGGTGCCGACGTCGAGTTGGAGCTGACGGAGGATCGGTTGACGGTGCGTTGCGGGCGATTCCGGTCGGTGTTGTCGACCTTGCCAGCGTTGGAGTTCCCTTCGGTTGATCGTTCATCTCACGATTTCAGCGTTGAGGTGTCTGCACCTGGGCTCAAACGTTTGTTGGATCGGACCGGTTTTGCGATGGCGCAGCAGGATGTTCGGCATTTCCTGAATGGGATGTTGATCGAGTTTGGATCGGATTACCTGCGCGCCGTTGCGACCGATGGCCATCGGTTGGCGATGAGCCAGTTGCGAGACGTGGAGGGGTTATCGGAGCGGCGTCAGGTCATTCTGCCACGCAAGGGTATTGTGGAATTGCAGCGATTGCTGTCGGACCTCGATGGCAGTGTGAAGATGAACGTGGGTACAAATCACCTGGGTGTGGAAACGGACGACTTCTCAATGACGACGAAGTTGATCGATGGGCGGTTTCCTGATTACGACCGGGTTATACCCAAAGACGGCGACAAGGTGGTGGTCGGTGACAAATTGGAGTTGCGCCGGGCACTCAGTCGAACAGGCATTCTTTCGAATGAGAAGTTCCGTGGCATCAGGGTGTCGGTTGGGCGCGGCGTGTTGACATTGTTGGCGCATAATCCGGAGCAGGAAGAGGCAGAAGAGTCGCTGGCCGTTGACTACGATGGTGCAGATGTTGAAGTGGGATTCAACGTTGGTTACTTGCAGGACGTGTTGAATGCGATGGACGCTGAGCGGGTGAGGTTGACACTCCGTGATGGCGATAGCAGCGCATTGATTGAGTCGGCAGAGGATGAGTCGTCCGTCTACGTGGTCATGCCGATGAAGTTATGACCCTCGCTCGGTTGCAGATCGAGCAGTTTCGTAACGTTCGTAACGCGTCTCTCGCGTTACATCCTGAGATTAATCTAATTCACGGTCTGAATGGCAGCGGTAAGTCGTCGCTGTTGGAGGCGGTGTATGTGCTGTCCTGCGGGCGTTCGTTCCGGACCGCGAAGCTGGGGTCTGTGGTGATGCGTGATGCGGATCGGTGTGTAATTTTCGGCGAGGTGGCGTCTGGGGGGGGGGCTGTGAGTCGTCTGGGTTTCGCGAGATGGCAAGACGGCAGGCGCGAGGTGAAGTTGAACAGCGTGCCGGTGCGGCGGTTTTCGGAGTTGGCGTACCTGCTGCCATCGGTGTCGATTGGGCCAGAGAGCGTGGATCTTCTGGTTGGGGGTCCGGGACAACGACGGCAATTCATAAATCGCGGTGTGTTCCACGTGGAACCAGGGTTTGCGTCCATCTGGCGAGAGTTGGAGCACGTGCTGCGGCAGCGCAATGCGTTGCTACGTGGAGGTGCGTCGGCTCATCAAGTCGCGGTTTGGACATCACCGTTCATTGAACGCTGCGAGCGAGTTAGTGAGTGGTGTGAGACCTACATCGAAGACGTGCGTTCGCACTTTTTTGAAATCTGGGGAGAGATGGATGGCCCCAAAGGGATGGAGATTCGGTATTACCGAGGTTGGGACGCTAAACGGGATCTCGCGGCGATATTGGAAGAACGGCTGGTGTCCGATCAGCAGCGTGGATTTACCCAGGCCGGTAGTCATCGGGCGGACCTGCGGGTACGGCGAAACAAGGGTAGCGCGACCGATAATTTGTCCCGAGGTGAGTTAAAATTGGCGGCTTGGGCGTTGCTAGTGGCCCAGGCCCGAACGCAGGGTGATCGTTGTCTGCTGTTGGTGGACGACTTGCCGTCGGAGCTGGATCGGGTCCGGCGCCGGAGCATTTGGAATAGCCTGGTTGAGAGTAGATGTCAGATTGTTGCGACCGGTGTCGAACCGAGAGATCTCGATTTCGCCGGAGATCGCGGGAATGTGTTCCACGTGAAACAAGGGGAAGTCTCCCCAGATCAAATGAGAGGTCACAATGGCTGACAACAATGCTTACGATTCCACCAGTATCAAAGTTCTTAAGGGCCTTGATGCCGTGCGGAAGCGCCCTGGCATGTACATTGGCGACACCGATGACGGCACGGGCTTACATCACATGGTGCAGGAACTCGTTGACAACTCCATCGACGAGGCGTTGGAAGGGTACTGCAACGACATAACCGTCACCATTCATCGAGGCGAGACCGTAACGGTCACTGATGATGGCCGCGGCATTCCCGTCGATATCCACGAGGAAGAGGGTAAGAGCGCTGCCGAGGTCATCATGACCGTCCTGCATGCAGGCGGAAAGTTCGATGACGCCAGCTATAAGGTCTCTGGCGGTCTGCACGGCGTGGGCGTATCCGTGGTCAATGCCCTGTCATCTGACTTCACGTTGACCATTTGGCGCGAGGGCAAGGTCTGGGAGCAGATTTACCACGACGGTGTACCGGAGGAACCGCTCCACGTGGTTGGCGAAGCCGATCGAAGTGGTACCAAGTGCCACTTTCGTCCCTCTCCCGCGACGTTCACCAACATTGAATTCCACTACGACCTTTTGGCCAAGCGCCTGCGGGAACTGGCATTCCTGAACTCAGGCGTGTCGATAAGCCTGGTTGACGAGCGCACCGACCGGCGGGACAGCTTTCAATTTGACGGCGGTTTGCGGGCGTTCGTCGAGTACATGAACACCAACAAGGAACGGGTCAATGACATCTTCCACTTCAACGTCGAACGCCAGGATGGCGTGGGTGTCGAGGTCGCGTTGCAGTGGAACGACTCTTATCAGGAGTCGGTACTCGCATACACCAATAACATTCCGCAACGAGACGGTGGCACCCATCTCGCGGGTTTTCGCGCCGCGCTGACTAGAACACTGAATACATACATCGAAAATGAGGGAATGACCAAGAAAGATCAGATCAACACCACCGGCGATGATGCGCGCGAAGGATTGACTGCGATCATCTCCGTCAAGGTGCCTGATCCCAAGTTTTCGTCACAAACCAAAGACAAGCTGGTGTCATCTGAGGTCAAGGCTGCCGTCGAGCACGAGATGAGCGCCGCCTTCGGCGCACACCTGCTCGAACGCCCGCAGGACGCGCGGGTCATCGTACAGAAGATGATCGACGCAGCCCGGGCACGGGAAGCCGCGCGCAAGGCGCGCGAGATGACCCGACGCAAAGGTGCCCTCGATATCGCAGGCTTGCCAGGGAAGCTCGCCGACTGTCAGGAGCGAGACCCGGCGGCGTGCGAAATCTACCTCGTGGAGGGTGACTCTGCGGGCGGGTCCGCAAAGCAGGGCCGCGATCGCAAGTTCCAGGCGATCCTTCCACTCAAGGGCAAGATCCTAAACGTCGAACGTGCGCGCTTCGACAAAATGCTGTCGTCGGCCGAGGTCGGCACGCTCATCACCGCGCTAGGTTGTGGGATTGGCCGCGACGAGTTTAATGCGGACAAGCTACGCTATCACCGCATCATCATCATGACGGATGCGGACGTCGACGGAGCCCACATTCGGACCTTGCTCCTGACGTTCTTCTTCCGGCACATGCCCGAGCTCATCGAACGCGGGCATGTCCTGATCGCACAGCCACCCCTCTACAAGATGAAGAAGGGGAATCGCGAGCGCTACATCAAGGACGAATCCGAGATGGTCGAATTCCTGATGGACGCCGCGCTCGAAAACGCGGCGCTGAAGACGAGTCCGGAAACCGATGATATAACCGGCGCCGGTCTGCGGTCGCTCGTAGAGGGCCACCATCGCGTGATGGAGCGTCTCCACCGACTCGACCGCTCCTACCCTGAGGATGCACTCGAGCAACTGATTTACCTACCGCGCGTTATGCTTGCGGACCTGCGCGACCACGACCGTATCAGCGCATGGGTCGCCGCCTTGCGCGACCGGCTCGACTCGACTTCCACCGTACAATATCACATTGATATAAGTGTGGCCGGTTCAGATGATGCGACGCTTTACCTGCCGACAGTCGGCGTTGTCGATCACGGTGTCCGCACAGACACGGTGCTGACGACCGAATTCTTCCGTTCGGCGGACTATGAGCTGATCGCGGACCTCGGTGACCAGATTCGGGATCTTGTGTCCGTCGACGGGGTCGTCACCCGGGGTGACAAGAGTCAACCTGTGCAGAATTTTCATCAAGCCGTTGAATGGCTCGAAGCGGAAGGCATGCGCGGCCAGTCGCAGCAGCGTTACAAGGGCCTTGGCGAGATGAATCCGGCCCAGCTATGGGAAACCACTATGGACCCGGAACGACGCACGATGTTGCGGGTTAGCATCGAAGACGCGATTGCAGCGGACCAGGTCTTCAATATGCTGATGGGCGAGCACGTGGAACCCCGAAAGGAGTTTATCGTCAATAACGCACTCTCAGTCGCAAACCTCGATGTCTAATCCCATGTGTTTGAAACGTCTCTCACGGGTTTCATGGTGACGGATTGCCAACTGCGAAGCACGCTAGGATGACTCGTTGCTGGCGTTCGCGATATGAAACATCGCAAACGCCAGCAGGTTGTCGAAGACTGCGAGCCCAGGGTAGTCCGCCGTCTTGAGCGTGCGCAGCGTGGTCGCACCGTTTCCGGTCAATACAAGAATCGGTGTGCAGCCGGCGGCCCGCGCCGCGTCCATATCCTTTAACGAGTCGCCAACGAAGGGAACCCCCGTCAGCGCCCGACCCGTTTCTGCAGCGATCTTCAGCAGCATGCCAGGGTTTGGTTTTCTGCAGTCACACCCCGCATCCGGGTGATGCAGGCACGCGAAGATCCGGGAAATCGCACCGCCCGAAGACTTCACAGCATCTGTCATCTTTTGGTGGATCGCAGCTAGATCGGCTGCCGAGAAAATGCCGCGCGCCACGCCGGCCTGATTGGTCGCGATATAGATGTTGTTACCAGAGTCGGTCAGTCGGCGGATCGCTTCGATCGCGCCTGGCAGCGGGCGCCATTCTGCGGGCGACTTGATATAGTCGGCGGAGTCCGCGTTGATGACGCCATCCCTGTCCAGAATCACGACGCCAGACATCGTTCAAGTGCACCCGGGAAACAACGGGCTAGCCCTTCAGGAGTGAGAAATCGGCGACCCGCAAGAATTGATTGCGCATGAACCGGAGCGTGGCGAGACGATTAGCACGCTGGCGATCGTCGTCGCTCATGACCAGCACATCATCGAAATACCGATCCACATGCTGTTGCAGGCCAGCCAGCACACGCAGCATTGCGGGGAACTCCTGGCTGTCTGCATGCCCTTCCATCATTTCGTTAGATTCTATCAACGCATCGTGCAGCGCATGCTCTGCATCCGCCTGGAACAGGGCCGGGTCCGGGCCGGCATCCAGGCCTTGCGCGTTCTGCAGTAGATTGGCGACACGCTTGTTGGCAGCCGTCACCTGGTCGAAGACGGGATCACCCGCGAATGTCGAGAGTGCCTGTACTCGTCGATGGCATCCCAGTATCGATGTATACGCATCAGCACCGTTGACTGCGGCTGCGAAAACGTCACTGCTTATGCCCTGATCCTGATACCAGGTGCCTGCGCGGTCGGCGATGTAAGCGGCAACCGCCTCAATTTCATAATGGTCCGGAAAAAGTTCTGCCGCTGTGCGGAGGGCCTCGGCGAGATCAAAACGAAGCTCTTTGTCGATGGCGATGCGCAAAATGCCAAGCGTTGCGCGCCGAAGTGCAAACGGGTCGCGAGAGCCTGTGGGGGGTTGGCCGATGCCGAAGAGGCCCACAAGCGTATCGAGCTTGTCGGCCATGGCAACGCAGGCGCCCTCGAGCGTTGACGGCAATTCGCCGCCGGATGCGATCGGCTTGTAGTGGTCACGAATCGCCGTCGCCACGGCATCAGGTTCGTTGCTGCTGATCGCATAGTAGCTCCCCATGATGCCCTGCAAGTCTGGAAACTCACCAACCATGTTGGATACCAGGTCCACCTTGGACAGGAGTGCCGCACGTCCGGCGATGTCGGGGTCTGCCCCGACCGCGGTTGCGAGGTAGGACGCGAGTGCGGCCATTCGCTTCGACTTGTCGAGATAACTGCCAAGTTTTGCCTGGAAGACCACGTTCGCCAATCGGTCGGCTTGCTCTGCGAGCGGTTTGGCGCTGTCCGTGCGAAAGAAGAAGTCCGCATCCGCGAGTCGCGGCAGGATGACCCGTTCGTTGCCCCGCACCACTTCTTCAGGGTCAGTGCTCGCGATGTTGGACACGGTCAGAAACCGAGGCATCAGCGTGCCACTATCGTCGACAAGGTGAAAGTACCGCTGGTGCTCCGTCATGGCGGAGATCAGTGCTTCATTGGGAACGGCGAGGAAGCGTTCATCGAACGATCCCGCGAGTGCGACAGGCCATTCCACCAGACTGGTGACCTCTTCAAGCAGCGCTTCGTCCAGCACAACTTTTGCGCCAATGGTCTTTGCGCATGCCAGCAGTTGTTCGCGAATGATCGATTGCCGCTCCGCGAAGTCCACCACGACGTGAGCCCGGCGGAGCGCTTCTGCGTAGTCATCCGCGTGTGAGAGCGTAATGGACCCGGTGGACATGAAGCGGTGACCGCGGCTCTCACGTCCGGTTTGCTGCCCGATCAGCGAAGCGTCGATGATCGATGAGCCATAGAGAAGTACGCACCAGTGCACAGGGCGGACGAAGGTTTCGCGACCGGCTCCCCAGCGCATTCGGCGGTTGATCGGCAGCGCGTCGAGTGACTGGGAGAGCAAGGGTCCAATCAACGTGTGGACAGACTCGCCGGGCTTAGTTTCGCTGAACTTGAGCCAGGTCCCTTTGGGCGTCTCCATGCGGGTTAAATCGGCGACCTCACAACCGCAGGAGCGAGCAAAGCCGACCGCAGCGCGGGTGGGCTTGCCGTCGTCGTCGAAGGCAGCGTCAATCGATGGCCCGCGCCGTTCGACATGCTGAGCAGATTGGTGTTCTTCCAGTTCGGTGACGACGATTGCGAGCCGGCGAGGTGTCGCGAAACTCGTTACTTTGCCGAAGAGCAGTCCCATATCCTTGAAGCCCGTCTCAACTGAGCGGGCCAGGGATGCTTCCAATCGCCGGAGCGACTTGGGCGGCAACTCTTCCGTACCGAGTTCAAACAGCAGGGACTCGGCCATCAGGATGCCGCCGCCAGAAACGCCTCGCGAACGCTATCGTCCGCGAGTGGAAAGCCGAGGGCCTCGCGACTAGCCAGATAAGTGGTCGCAACGCCACTGGCGAGATCGCGGACCCTTAAGATATAGCGCTGACGTTCAGTCACCGAGATTGCCCGGCGCGCATCCAGGAGATTGAACGTGTGCGACGCCTTCATGACGAACTCATACGCAGGTAATGCCAGATTGAGCTCGAGCATACGTTTTGTCTCGCCCTCGAAGAACGTGAACTGGTCAAACAGTGCATCAACATTCGCGGCTTCAAAGTTGAAGTGAGACATCTCGACTTCGTATTGGTGGAAGACGTCGGCATAGGTAACCGGGCCATCCTCCGTGTGGGTCCAGATGAGTTCCTGAAAGTTGGAAACGCCCTGCAGATAGAGGGCAAGCCGTTCCAGTCCATAGGTAATCTCCCCGGTCACGGGAAAGCACTCGAGCCCGCCGACCTGCTGAAAATAGGTAAACTGGGTGATCTCCATGCCATCCATCCACACTTCCCACCCGAGGCCCCATGCCCCCAGCGTAGGCGACTCCCAATTGTCCTCAACGAAACGGATATCGTGGACGGCGGGATCGATGCCGACCGCGATCAGCGAGTCCAGATACGCTGCCTGGATGTCGGGGGGGGATGGCTTTAGCGCGACCTGAAACTGGTAGTAGTACTGATAGCGGTTTGGGTTCTCGCCGTAACGCCCGTCGGTGGGCCGCCGACAAGGCTGAACGTAAGCGGTGCGCCAGCGCTCGGGGCCAATTGAACGTAGAAACGTCGCCGGGTGAAATGTGCCGGCCCCCATCTCCATGTCGTACGGCTGCATCAAGACGCAGTCATGCCCGGCCCAGTAACTTTGCAGCGCCGTAATCAGCTTTTGAAACGTGTCGACTTCTGGCACTGGCACGTCTTTACCCGCCTTTACGCATCGCGAAAAAAGTGCGTAAGTATACCTTGTTCAAGTGGGTTCAAATGGGCGGGATAGCAGATCGATGGGCTTAAAACGCTGTGAATGGTGCATGGGGGACCCGGATTACGAGGCGTATCACGACGAGGAGTGGGGGACGCCGCTACGTGATTCCATACGCCTCTTTGAGTTTCTTTTACTCGAAGGTGCGCAAGCCGGTCTCAGTTGGATCACGATCCTTCGAAAGCGTGACAACTATCGTCAGGCGTTTGACCAATTCGATCCGTCGCTCATCGCCGCGTATGGCGAACCTGACCTCGCGAGGCTGATGGCAGACCCGGGAATCGTTCGCAATCGGCTCAAGATTGCGAGTGCCAGACGCAACGCCCGCGCCTTCCTCGATATGCAGAGCGCGGGCGAAGACTTCAGCGCTTTGCTCTGGTCATTTGTTGATGAGGCGCCAAAGATCAATCGATTCAAGGACGGCGCTGATGTACCGGCCACAACCGACGCATCGGCGCAGATGAGCCGTGCGCTAAAAAAGCGAGGTTTCAACTTTGTGGGCCCAACCATTTGCTATGCCTTCATGCAGGCGACCGGCATGGTCAACGATCACGTAACAGACTGTTATCGCCACGCCGAGTGCGCTGCGCTGGCGCGTCGGGTATGAGGATGAATATGGTCTGGGCGTGTGTCGCGCGAGCATGAATCGCATTAAACACACGATCGTGCTCGGAATACTCTGGCTGGTTGCGCTGATACCGCTTCGCATCGGTCGGGCCCTCGGGACTCTCATTGGCCGAGTAAATTACTGGATCGACTCGCGCTCGACGAAGGTCACCCGCGTGAATCTGGCGCTTTGCTTCCCCGAGGTCCAGCAGGACAGGCTTGAGCGCCTGGTTCAACGCAGCCTTGCCCACACGGGACAAATGCTGGTTGAAACGCCCGGGGTCTGGTTGCGGCGATCGGCTGCCGAGCGTGCGATCGTGGCGGTGGAGGGCGAGGGCTTGCTGACGGCCGCATTGGCGGATGAAAGGGGGGTCATTATCCTGCTGCCACACCTTGGCAACTGGGAGATGTTCAATGTCTTCATTCGGCGCTACGGTCGCATGACGGCGCTCTATCAGCCACCGCACCAAACGTACTTGCAATCGCTGATGGCGGAGGTGCGCGAGCGCGCGGGCAACGAGATGGTACCCACCGACATTCGCGGATTGCGAACGCTCTACAAGCGTCTTGGCGCAGGGGGAACCGTTACCGTGCTGCCAGACCAGGTACCGGAGACCGGGCGCTTCGTATCGTTCTTTGGTATACCCGCACTAACCGACGGCTTGATAAGCCGCCTCGCCAATCGCAGCAACGCCCGCGTGCTCTCGGTCGTGGTTTGGCGCTGTACGGGTGGATATCGGGTTTGCGTCCGCGAACCGGTTGCGGACGTCGGCAGCGATGATCCCGATCTCGCCCTCGCTGCGGTTAACCAGACCATTGAAGCGTACGTGCGTGAGGAACCAGAGCAATATCAGTGGGAATACAAACGTTTTCGCGAGCGTCCTTCGGGTGAGGAGAAACTTTATAGCTTTCGTACCACGGAGACGCTCTACCATTGACGGCGGGCACTGTCGTCGATTTACAGGTCAGGAGGACGTTGGGCGATGAGGTAGGACTGGTTGCGAAGTCCCGCTGTTGTCTCCCCGGCCACGTCCTCGTCACGGAACACGCGTACTTGCAGGGAGTTAAACAGCCGTAGCAACTCGTTCGGTTTGAGCAGAAAGTCGGTGTTTGACGGCCCGCCGGGCGTCACCCGGTTGGCCGTAAAGGTCTGATAGAAGAGCAAGCCGCCTGGCCGCAATGCGTTCGCGATGTCGGGGCAAAGGTCCCGCGCGAGATAGCGGCAGACGACGATTGCGTCGTATGAGCGTGCCGGGGGTCGCTGCTGCGTGACATCGACGACACGCCCCGTGATCGCCAATTGGTTGGCACGCGCGAGCGTGTTGACCTTGCCGATTGCGACCCCGGAGACATCTGTCGCATCGACGGTCAAACCGGCCCGGGCGAGTGCGACCGCGTTGCCGCCGAGACCGCAGGCGAGATCTAGCGCTGTGCCGACGCGTGGGAGTAAATGCAGGTTATCCGCCAGCACCTCGGCAGGTTCACCACCAGCCGGCCGCGACGCATAGATGCGATCCCATTTGTCGGCCGGCGTCGCTGGTTCCGTCACGCTTGTCTCCTCCCAGGATCCACGACTCGTTTCGAAACACGGGTTTTCCCCGCACTAACGTTCCCTGGAACGCTACCTTGCCAGAACCTACTTTTCCCAGAACTTACCCTCAAGGAACCTATTTTCTCCCAGAACCTATCTCTCCCAAAATCTATTTCTCCCAAAACATGGGCGTAAACAGCACGAGCAGCGTGAAGATCTCGAGGCGACCCAGAATCATGGCAAGGCTGAGCAAGAGTTTCGACCCGTCAGAGATGCCGCCGTAATGCTGCGCGACCTCACCGAGTCCTGGCCCGAGGTTGTTGAGTGTCGCGCCGACCGCGGAAAACGCCGTAAGAAAATCCATGCCGAGAGCGACCAGTGCCAGGTGCATGAAAAGAAAGATGATGACGTAGATCGAGAAGAAGCCCCAGATTGCCTCGATCACCTTGTTCGGTACCGGCTGTTTATTCAATTTGATGGGGAAGATGCCATGGGGATGAATCAGGCGGTGAACCTCACGTCGTCCTTGCTTCAGGATCAGTATGACGCGGATTACCTTCATACCTCCACCCGTTGAACCGGCACACGCGCCGGTAAAGGCCCCGAAAAAGACCAGAAATGGCAGCATATTGGGCCAATTGGCAAAGTCGGCGGTCGTAAAGCCAGTGGTTGTGAATATTGAAACAACCTGGAATACGGCGTAGCGAAGCGCGTTCACGCCCTCGTAGGTGTTGGTGCTTGCGAGCACGACGGTGACGATGGCAATCGATATGCCAAGGATGGTTAGATAAAAGCGAACTTCCTCGTCCCTGAGATAGATGCGAAGCGACCGGCCTCGAAGGGCCATGTAGTGAAGCGCAAAGTTGATTCCCGACAAGACCATGAAGGCGATAGCGATGACTTCAATGAGTGGGTTATTGAAGTAGCCGATGCTGGCGTCATGGGTTGAGAAGCCGCCGATCGCGATCGTCGAGAAGCTGTGACAGAGCGCGTCGAACCACGTCATACCGGCACCCCAGTACGCCAGTCCGCAGGCCAGCGTAAGTCCAATATAGATGGACCAGAGTGCCAGCGCGGTCTGTTTGATGCGGGGTGTCAGTTTGGTATCTTTCATCGGACCAGGCGTCTCGGCGCGATATAACTGCATGCCCCCGATGCCGAGCATAGGCAGCACCGCGACCGCGAGGACGATGATGCCCATGCCCCCGAACCACTGCAGTTGTTGGCGGTAATAGAGGATCGACGGGGCAATGTTGTCGAGGCCCGTCAGCACAGTTGCGCCGGTCGTGGTCAGTCCGGAGAAGGATTCAAACAACGCGTCCGGGATCGACATCTCAATGCCGCCATCCAGCATCAGTGGCATCGCACCAAATATCCCGAGGGCGAAGTAGAAGAGCGCTGTGACGAGGAAACCGTCGCGGATGCGCATCTCTTCCTTGAAACGCTGGAACCCAAGCCAGAGCACGAGCCCGCTGCCCAGCGTATAGCCGAAGGCTTCGACAAAGATCCCGGCCATGCCGTCGGCGAAGAGCCAGGCGAAGAATATCGGCGGCAGCATTGAGATGCTGAACATCATCAGCAGCAGGCCAAGCGTGCGAAAAGCGATGCGAAAGTGCACGTCAGCCGTTCCCGATCGTTAGTTGTTGTCCCAAAATTGTCATCCTGACAATTCCTGGGAGTCGGTTTGCAAGCAAGCCTCGCACGTTCCTTTAGACAAAAAGCTTTTAGACAAAAGGCTTGCAGAAAAGAGGCGTGTGGAAAATGGCGGCGCATCCCCGCACCGCACGCGAGTGCTTGTCCCAGAATAGAATCCTGGGACAAGCATTAGCTGGTAAGAACCCGGAGCGACGGACGAGAGAAAGGTGGCATTGGCCGCTCAGAAAAAGGATGGCGGCGCATGAAAAAGCTTCTCAACCTCGGGCATGCGTTTTTTGTCGACGAGGAACAGAATCACGTGATCGTCTGGCTGGATCTCTATGTTGTCGTGCGCAATCATGACCTCCCGATCGCGTACAATTGCGCCAATCGTTGCGCCGGGCGGCAGTGGCACATCGCCGATGGTGCGGCCGATAACACGCGACGACCGTGCGTCGCCATGGGCGATTGCTTCGATCGCCTCAGCTGCACCGCGCCGGAGCGAGTGCACGCGCGCAACGTGGGCGCGGCGGATGTGCGCGAGGATGCTGCCGAGGGTCGCGGTTTGTGGTGATATAGCAATATCAATCTGACCTTCGATGAGATCGACGTACGCCGGATTGTTGATCAGGGTTATGACCTTGCGAGCGCCAAGGCTCTTTGCCAGCAACGACGACATGATGTTGGCTTCATCATCATTGGTGACTGCACAGAAGACGTCGGTTTCCTCGATGTTCTCATCGAGCAGCAGATTGCCATCAGATGCATCACCTTCGAGCACGATGGCGCGGTCAAGACTCTCGGATAGTTGATAGCAGCGCTCCCGTCTTCGTTCGATGATGCGCACGCGATAGCTTGTTTCGAGAATACGTCCGAGCCCAAGGCCGATGTTGCCGCCGCCCGCGATGATAACGCGACGATTCGGCCGCTCGGTTCGCCGCAGCTCACTCATTACGGCCTTGATATCCCGGGTCGCCGCGAGGAAGAAGACTTCGTCGTCAGCCTCGATGACGGTGTTGCCCTTGGGGATTATCGGACGGTTCTTACGAAAGATGGCCGCGACGCGAGTATCGACGTCCGGCATGTGCTGTCTGAGGGTGCGCAGTTCCTGGTCGACGAGGGGCCCGCCATAGTAGGCGCGTATCCCGACGAGTCGCACCAGGTCATCGGCGAAATCCATGACCTGCAGGGCACCGGGATTGTCGACTAGGCGGGCGACGTCGCGGGTGATGATTTGTTCGGGGGTCACGATGTGGTCTACAGGCATCGCGTCGTTGTGGAAGATCGCCATGTGATCGAGATAGGCAGGTGACCGGATGCGCGCGATTTTGATCGGCGTTTGAAAGACCGTGTAGGCAACCTGACAGGCGACCATATTGACTTCGTCGCTGCTGGTGACCGCGATGATCAGATCCGCGTCTTCGGCGCCCGCCTGGGCGAGAATGTCCGGGTGACTCGCGGGGCCGCGCACAGTGCGGATATCCAGGCGATCCTGCAGTTCCCGCAGACGGTCGCCGTTCGTGTCAACGACTGTGATGTCGCTGGCTTCGCTTGTCAGATTCCGGGTCAAACCCCAGCCTACCTCGCCCGCGCCTAGAATGATGATCTTCATGTGCACTTCTCAAGTCGAGCGAAGAAGAAGCCATCGGGACCGCGGGGTGTCGGCAGAAGTTGAAGGTTGGTTAGCGCTTGCTCATGGCCCGGCAGAGCAAAAGGTGAGGCTACTGCCGAGGGTTCGTGGGCGAGGAACCGGGCCACGACGTCCTGATTTTCAGCTGCGAGGATTGAACAGGTGGCGTAGATGAGCTGTCCCCCTTTGCGAACGCGCGGCCAGAGCGCGTGCAGCATGGCGAGCTGGGTCGCGGCAAGCTTAGCAACATCCGAGTCCCGTCGCAGTAGCTTGATGTCGGGGTGTCGGCGAATAACGCCGGTCGCCGAGCAGGGGGCATCCAGGACGACTACGTCATATGTGATCGGTTCAGGACCCGGGCCTGACGGGGATTCCGCTGCGGCGGCCGGGGCTGGCGTAGCAAGGAGATCTTCACAGTGGACCTGGGCCGTCAGGCCGAGTCGTTGCAGATTGCCGGTCAGCATCTCGCAGCGCGCGACACTGATATCGACCGCAGTAACGACGAGTAACTCGCGGGATTCGAGAAAGAGCGCGGTCTTGCCTCCCGGGGCGGCGCAGGCGTCGAGGAGTGTCGTGGCGGTATCGGGGACGAGGTATTCAAGGTACTGGGACGACACGTCCTGAATGGCGCACAGGCCCTCAGCGAAGCCCGGTAGTTTGTCCACGTTGTAGGGCGTGTCGAGTGTTAATGCAGAGGTGAGATCAGGTACCGGTGATGCCTCGATCCCTTGCGCTGCGAGCTGCAACTGATAGTCACTGCGGGAGACCCGTGTCCGGTTGACGCGCAAATGCATGGGCGGGTGCTGGTTGGCTGCGTCGAATATCGCCGGTGCACCGTCGGCGTACTGACGGCGAATACGGTCGATGAGCCACTGCGGGTGATTCCATCTTGCTTCCGGGTCCGCGTCGTCGCTGCCGGCTGCCGGCGTTGCGCGAAGGAACGACCGCAGTACGCCGTTCACGAGCCCGCGTGCCCAGGACTTTCCGCGCGGCACGGCGTTCACACATTCGTTGACCGCCGCGTGATCTGGTGTGCGCATCGTGCCGAGACGGTAAAGCCCGACGAGCATAATCACTTGAATATCGGCATCGCGCTCGCGGAGCTGCTTTTTAAGCAGGGTCCCCAGCTGGGCTGACAACGAGTAATACTCCCGCAGCACCCCGTATGCAATGTGCTGTATTGTCGGATTGGTATCATTTCCTGCAAGACATTGGGTCAGGGACTCGCCCTGCGTGACTCGAACCAGAATGGTGGCGGCGCGAGCCGTGTCATGTGCCAAAACGTGACCCGATTTCAAAGAGTTCGCGACGCGAATTCAAGACGTCCCGTGCGGTGATTACCTTGCCTTTACCCACGGGAATCTGCAGCTGGGTGATACCGACAGTCCCCGCTCCGCAGGCGACCTCGATTGCGGCGTCCGTGACATCGACGATTGTTCCCGGCGACTGGTCCGTGGCTTCGCTCAGGGTGCATGAATGCCATAGTCGGGTACGCATCTCGCCCTTGTTTGTGAAGGCAATCGGATTCGGGTTGAGGGCGCGAATCTGGCGATCGATTTGCGTATTGCTGCTTGCCCAGTTGATCTGCGCTTCTGCCTTTTCGATCTTTGTCGCGTAGCTTGACGGACCGGACTGCACGACCGGGTTCATGTTGCCGCTCGCGAGTTGGTCGAGGCTCGTGAGCAGGGCGGCCTGGCCAAGCCCGGACAAGCGTGCGCTGAGGCTGGCGGCGGTGTCGTGGTCAGTGATGCGCGTCCGTCGAATCTCAAGGATGTCGCCCGTGTCGAGGCCCTCATCCATCTGCATGATCGTGACCCCGGTCTCGGCATCACCCGCTGCGAGCGAGCGTTGGATCGGTGCTGCGCCACGCCAACGCGGCAGAATCGACGCGTGCACGTTGATGCAGCCGCAGCGCGGAAAGGCGAGGACTGGCGGTTGCAGAATTTGTCCGAAGGCGACGACAACCAACACGTCTGCGGGGTATTCGGTTAGGTCGTCAGTCCGCAGGCGTCGTGGCTGGAGTACCGGCAGAGAGGCCTCGAGTGCGCGGGTCTTGGTGTGGCTCGGCACGGACTGTCTGCCGCGCTTGCCCGGTTTGTCCGGCTGCGTCACGACGGCTACTACGTCGTGCGGTGACTCGATGAGCGCGGTTAGATGATCTGCGGCAAGCTGCGGCGTCCCCGCAAACAGCACGCGGAGGGGCTGACTCATCCTTCGGAAGCCCGCTGTTTTTGGAGTTTGACCAGTTTCTTGCGGATGTTCTGGCGCTTGGTGCTGCTGAGATAGTCGACGAACAACTTGCCTTTCAGGTGATCCATCTCGTGCTGAATGCACACGGCCAACATGCCATCGGCGTCCAGTTCGAACTCATCGCCATTGCTGTCCCGGGCGACCAGATGAATGAACTCGCTGCGACGAACAGGTTCATAAAAAGCGGGTACCGAGAGGCAGCCTTCATTGGATTCAAAGTCGCCGCTGTGCGACATGATCACAGGATTGATGAGTGTCATCGGTACATCTCGGGAGTCCGACAGATCGAGCACGACGATTTGCTTGTGTACGTTGACCTGCGTCGCGGCGAGGCCGATTCCGGGCGCAGCATACATGGTCTTGAGCATTTGCCCTGTGAAGTCGCTGAGCGAATCACCGAAGTCGGTCACGGGTGCAGCAACTTTGCGCAAACGTGGATCTGGAAATTCGAGGATGGTCAGGAGCGTATCATTCATTTGCAGCGCGGATTGTGGCATTGAAACCGTTGTGCCTGGTATTGCGGGCTGGTGATGCGCCCCGGCTGTGGCGGCCGAAACGGCCATGACGGATCAGAAGCTGGGCCGTAGACCGGGTCATGGGCCGTGAATACACCTCTAGTAAAAACGCAAATTCTGCTGCTAAGATAATGATCAACAACCAATTTGTTGGCTCGATCGTCGTGTTGTGCGCCTGCTTTTAAGACCGATCCGGGGTCTTTCAGACCAACACCGGGATCCTTTCGGACCTACACCGGGATCTTTTCAGACCAACATCGGAACCCTTCAGACCAACATTGGAATGATGATGCAGGCCGCTTTGAACGCGTTCACGGTTTGCACGGCATGGCTCTCGCAGAAGCTCTTTGCGATCAGCGTTGACCGCTGGTCTCTGCAAGCGCGCGAGCAGACGCGGTTATTGTACTCTAGCTGCCGGCCGCGATGGTTTGATTTTGCTTCGATTCGAGGATGGCCAAGCCGATGAGAGAGAATCACGGAAGAGTCCGACGGACTCTCATACAGATCCTGGGCGCGTTGGCGCTGGCTGGCGGCATGTCTGTTGCCGCGTTTGCCGAAGAACTCCTGCTGCCAGACCGCCCGGACATCTACGTGGTCAAGGAAGGGGACACCTTGTGGGACATCGCCTCGGTATTTCTCAAGGATGCGTGGCGGTGGCCGGAAATCTGGGAAGTTAACAGCGCGATTAAGGATCCGCATCTCATCTATCCGGGCGACCAGGTCAGCTTTGTCGCCGGCAGGCTTGCGGTTCGCCGCAAGGGTACGGGCGCAACGGTCAAACTGTCGCCACCGGCAGGATCGGGAATCGTTAAGCGCAAGCCCACCATCAGAAGCACGCCGATCAGCAGTTCTATTCCGTCGATCCCGCTGGACGCCATCGCGAGCATGTTGACTACGGGCCGCATTGTTGAGCAACACACGCTCGATGGTGCGCCCTACATCCTTTCAGGGACAGCAGACAGACTGATCTTCGGCCCTGGGGATGAATTCTATGCACGTGGCGAATGGTCGGAAACGTCGTCGGTGTATGGCCTTTTTCGCAAAGGTAATGTCTATCTTGATCCAGAAACCAAGGAAGTGCTCGGCTTTGAGGCCCGCGAAGTCGGACTCGCGCGCGTCAAGGAACGCGCCGGAGACGTCTTCACCCTCGAACTTACCAGCGTCAAGGAAGACGTGCGCATTGGCGATCGGCTGCTGCCAACCGAAGAGCGGCGGGTTGAATCGACGTTTCACCCTGCGGTGCCGGGGCGCCCCGTAAAGGGCGTGATTATGACGGTCATGGGGGGTGTGACGCAGGTAGGCCGCAACGACGTGGTTGCGTTAAACCGGGGTGCGATTCACGGGCTCGAAATCGGCACGATCCTCGCGGTCCACAAGCGTGGCAGCGTTGTCCGTGACCGGATCTCCCGCGAACGTGTGCAGTTGCCGCAAGAGCGTGCGGGTGTACTGATGATCTTCCGGACCTTCGAGAAAATGTCCTACGGGCTGGTTCTCGAAACCGAAGAGCCGCTCCGCGTCGGTGATGAGGTCACAAACCCCTGACTGTTGGTGGCGCGGCACGCAGGGACCCGCCATGGCCATTTTCGGGAAGAAAATGCGAGGTTTGCTTGCGAACCGACTCCGCAGAATTGTGAGGATGGCATTTTCGGGATAAAACGAGCCATTCGCGTGTTGCGGCATGTGGTCGTATCGGTCACGAATCCGTGCACAACACTGCGATCCCGTGGCAGGCACCACCACCTGTAAGCAATACGTCCGCTTGTAGGCGCCGTGGCCACTTGTAAGCCGCGGCCGCTCCCAAGCTGCGGCCATTTGCAAAACTGGCGGCGACAGCGTCGATTCCCGGAACTAATCAGCACCCGCTCGCTCAAATACGATGAGTGCGACACGGATGTCGTCGATGGGGTTCGCAATGGATGTCGTCAATGGCAGGGGCTTTGCGGGCGGGGTCTTTGTAGTCTGGCGCTTTCTCAGGCGCCGCCCTTGCAAGCGCTGGCCGTCCCAAACGCCACCAACTACCCAAACGCCACCAACTAAAGGTAGCCGACCGATGGACATGGAACTGTCCGATGCACTCTTTTTGCACCGTGTACTCTCTCGCAGCTCACGGGATCTCGCGCGCCTCTGGCAGAACGCTCCGGCCATTATCGCCACGCGTCGTCGCAGAGACCTCATCGCCCTTGGCATCTCTGAGCCAGATGCGGTCACTCTGTTGTCCCGGGACGGAGCCGACGAGGTGGAATCCGATTTGCGGTGGCTTGAGTCCAATCACTGTGACGTGCTCACGATTGATGACCTTCGTTATCCGCCGCTGCTGCGTGAAATCGAGGATCCGCCGCCGCTCTTGTTCATGCGGGGCGACCCGGCATGCCTGGACCCTCCAAGGATCGCGATTGTCGGCTCGCGGCGCAGCACGGCGCAGGGCCGCAAGATCGCTGAGGGCTTTGCGCGTGAGCTGTGCATGGCCGGCCTGACCGTCGTTAGCGGAATGGCGAGTGGCATTGACGGTGAGGCGCATCGGGGTGCGTTGGCTGCAGGCGGGCCAACAATTGCGGTCCTGGGGACCGGCATCGATCTGGTTTACCCGAAGAGCCATGGCCGACTTGCGTTGGCGATTGCCGACAAGGGACTGCTGCTTTCCGAGTACCCGATCGGCACGCCCGGACTCCCCCGGCACTTTCCACGCAGGAATCGCATCATCAGTGGTTTGTCGCTCGGTGTCCTCGTCGTTCAGGCGGCCGCCCGCAGCGGATCGCTGGTAACGGCGAGAATGGCGATGGAGCAGAGCCGTGAGGTGTTTGCTGTGCCCGGTTCAATTCTCACTTCGGTCAGCCGCGGGTGCCATCGCCTGATCAAAGATGGCGCAAAACTCACCGAGTGCGTGGATGATGTGCTTGAAGAACTTGGCCCACTCGCCGCGCTCGAGCGACGGACCACGGACCGGGGTGACGCAGAGTCGGAGGCGCACCGGGTCATTGTCACCGCACTTGGCGACGAACCGGTCACCGTGGATGAATTGAGCGAGCGCACGGGTATGGATGTGTCCGATCTCAGCGCGGCGCTCCTGCTGCTGGAGTTGGGGAACGTGGTTGTCGCGGACGCCAGTGGTTACGTGTTGCATCCGTCGGTTGGGTAGTGTTGGTTGGCTGGTGCGTCTGTCGACGAGAATGGCGATAGAGGATGGGTCATAGTGAGCAGAGCGACGCGGGATGGTCATTCGCTTGTCTTGAATACCATTTGTTCGTCCGGTAACGTCCGTTTCCTTTTTCCGGAGACGCTAATGAGCAAGCCATTCGTTGCGATCCTGATGGGATCAGATTCGGACAAGCCGGTGATGGAAGCGGCAGCAGATGTGCTGACGGCTCTGGGTGTTACGAGCGAAATGCGGATCACGTCGGCACATCGCACGCCTGCAGACACCGTTGAGTTCGTTCGGGATGCCGAAAAACGAGGTTGTCAGGTCTTCATCGCCGGCGCCGGCATGGCGGCTCACCTTGCCGGTGCGGTCTCGGCGCAAACCCTCAAGCCGGTGATCGGCGTGCCTCTGGATGCAGGTACCCTGGGCGGCATGGACGCATTGCTCTCGACCGTGCAGATGCCTGGCGGCATCCCGGTCGCAAGCGTTGCGATTGGCAAGGCGGGCGCGAAGAATGCCGGTTACCTCGCGGCGCAGATTATCGGGACCTCCGACCCGGACCTGCACCAGCGCCTCATTGACGAGCGCGCGGCCAACGCCGAGGCGATTCGTCAGAAGAATGCCTGAAGGGTGTGCCTTACACTCCGACACGATGACTGGCGGGCCCGGGCCGGCGCGACCCTCCTCCGGCACCATGGCGTCGTTGCGTACCCCACCGAAGGTGTTTGGGGCCTTGGCTGTATGCCGGGGTCCACGCAGGCGCTCAACCGAATTCTTGCGCTCAAGGGGCGTGCGCAGGCAAAAGGGATGATCCTTGTGGCGGGCGATGAACGCTTCTTTGCACCGTTGCTCGAAGGGTTGCCGGTGCCGGCGTTGCGGCTGTTTCGGGCGAGTGCGGGTGAGCACATCACCTGGCTTGTCCCGTGGCGCGGCCGGCTGTTGTCTTCCTGGTGTGGCCGAGTTTGTGCCCCACGCAAGATCCTCTCACCGATCGTCCGGGGTGCCTCGGATCACGTGGCGATTCGCCTGTCGATGCATCCGGTTATTGCGGCGCTTACCCGCTCCACGGGGACGCCGATCATCTCCACGTCCGCCAACCCCGCGGGGAGAGCCCCGGCCCGCAGCGCATTTGATGTGCGCAGGTACTTTCGTAACAGTCTGGATGCGATCGTGCCGGGTAGCCTGGGTAATGCGGCTGGCCCGAGCGAGATCCGTGATCTGCTGACCGGTGCCGTGGTGCGCCCGGCCGCCGTGGGTCAATTGAGCGCGTCCGTCGCCGGGAGTGCGCCGCCATAATCAAGCTCGCGGTCTTCGGCAACCCGATAGCCCACAGTCGCTCGCCGGAGATTCATGCGGCGTTCGCGGCCCAACGCCATCTGGAGATCAGCTATGAGCGCATCCTGGCGGCGGATTTCGCGACCGATGTGGCCGCGTTCGTGGCTGCCGGTGGCGCTGGCTTCAACGTCACCGCCCCGTGCAAGGGTGAGGCGCATGACCACGCTGATGACCTGAGCGAGATCGCGGCGAAGAGTGAGGCGGTCAACACCGTAGTCGTGCGAGAAGGCCGCTTGTGGGGTGACAACACCGACGGCCGCGGACTGATGCGCGACCTGATCCTTAATCTCGACTGGCAGATCGCCGACAAGCGCGTGCTTGTGCTCGGGGCGGGCGGCGCGGTGCGGGGTGTCATGGGGGATTTACTGGGGGCCGGCGCGGCGATGGTCTGCGTGCACAATCGCACGGTCTCGCGAGCCGAAGCGCTTGTTCAGCAGTTCGGGGACCCCCGGCTGACCTGTGCACGAACGAACCCGGGCTCGGACTTCGACGTGATTCTAAATGGGACTAGTGCCGGGCTGGGCGATGCTTTGCCGGACGTTCCTACGTCGATCTTTGCCAGCGCACCCCGGGCTTACGACATGACCTACAGCGCAGGGTCAACGACGACCTTCAATGGGTGGGCCGCCGCATCGGGAGCGCTCGAGACGGCCGACGGCCTGGGGATGCTGGTCGAACAGGCCGCCCTGGCGTTTGAGCTGTGGACAGGTATGCGTCCGGATACCGGCCCCGTCATCCGCGGAATGCGCGCCGGGACCAACGATTAGTCACTGCGCGGATGTGGGTGCGGACCGGAACGCAGGTCATCGAAGCCTGACCTGCCAAGCGATCAGTTCGCCGATCGGCGCCCTTTCAATGCGGGATCGATGTGTCCCGGGTCAGCCCAAAACCGTGGCGAGTCGCGAAACACTGGCGAACTCTGCCGGTCAATGACAGGTTCTGGTCCCGCAGCACCTGTAGGCAGGCCGGGTCCGGCTTGCAGCGAGCGGATTGTGTCCGGCAGATCCAACGCGGCGCAGGTGGTTTCCACCACGGTGTCCAGACGCTGAGATGGCGTCTTTCCCAGTAACTCGTTGACGAAGACATTGGCGAGCAGCATGTCGGCGTGGCTGAGCATGACGCGGTGAGTAACCTGAACCTCGTCGTCGAATATCTCGATGAAGCGGTGAAATGCGTAGGCGACCTGCAGCCGGTCCTGGACGGTTGGTGCGACTGGCAGCGCAGGGAGCGCGTCTGCCAGCGCCTGCGCGTTGGCGACGAGGCCGATGCCATGCGAGGTGGCGGCGCACGCGAGTTCGTCCAAAAGATCCCGAACGCTTGTGATGTAGTCGAGAACAAAAAGGGTGACCGATGACGCCTCGGGTCCGCGCAGCCGCTCCAGTCGCTCGCTGCTCTGCCCGAGTTGCATTCGCGCGCGTGCGATTTCGATGTCGCTAATCGTTTGTGGCAGAGAGTCAAAGATCGATGACACGGACTGATAACGCCGGGACAGCCACGGTTCGTGGAGTGTTCGCCGGATCATTGCCGGAATGATCGACATTCTGAACAGATCCTTGTGCGCGCCGCCGCCCACACAATGTTCGGCGAGGGCGTCGGCTTTGTTGGTGAGGCCGCATCTTTGGTAAGATGGCGCGCTCACCGTTCCATGCCCGTCTGAGTCACCGAATACCCACCGAATGAGCTCCCTTAACCAAATTGCCCAGGCGCCGCCCCGGTGGCGCGACTACCTCGAAATGTGCAAGCCACGCGTGGTCCTGCTCATGTTGCTCTGCGCAACAGTTGGCATGTTCCTGGCGACAGACGCCATGGTTCCCTGGCAAGTCCTGGTGTATGGCAATCTGGGAATCGCGCTCGTGGCTGGCTCGGCGGCAGCGCTGAACCATCTGGTCGACTTCCGGGTTGATCAACGAATGGCGCGCACGCGCAATCGACCGGTCGCGCAGGGTCGCGTCGGGGCCGCGGAAGGCCTGACTTTCGTTGCTGTCACGGGCGCCGCCGGCATGGCGATCCTGATCTGGTATGTCAATCCATTAACGGCGTGGCTGAATCTTGCATCCTGGTTGGGCTACGGCGTCTTCTACAGCATGTATCTCAAACGTGCGACATCGCAGAACATCGTCATAGGTGGTCTGTTTGGTGCGGCGCCGCCGCTCTTTGGCTGGACTGCGGTCACCGGCTCTGTTGACGGCGGCGGGCTGATTCTCGTTCTGATTATTTTTGCGTGGACGCCCCCGCATTTCTGGGCGCTCGCGATCGACCGGATCAAGGAGTACCGGGAGGTCGATTGGCCGATGTTGCCCGTGACCCATGGCGAGCGGCATACGAAGCTCCACATTCTGCTCTACACCGTCATGCTCATCATGACGTCGGTATTGCCCTTCCTGATTGGGATGAGTCATCTGCTCTATCTGGGCGCAGCCCTTGCCCTCGGTGCGGGGTTCATGTACTGGAGCCTCGTCATGTTGTTAACCGACAATCGGCGTGCGCCGCTCGCGACATTTCGTTACTCGATCGTCTACTTGATGGCCCTGTTCCTGGCGATGTTGGTGGACCATTACATTCCTATCTGATCCCGAGGTCCCCCGATCGATCCGGATCGTCTCGATGGCAGGGCTGGGCCTTGTTGTTGTCGTGGCGTTGGGTGTCGCTGGTTTCCAGGCGCTACAGTCCCCGGACCTCGGCGCTATCGGTTACATCGAGTACCCGGTTGCAAGGCCTGTTGCGTTTGACGCGTGGGCGATCACCGACCATCGCGGCCAGGCGGTCACGGCTGCCGCGCTCGCGGGCCGCTGGAGCATCGTCTTCTTTGGCTTCACTTACTGTCCGGACGTGTGCCCGGTCACGCTTTCAGTGCTGAACCGGGCGATCGCTGACCTACCCGAACCGCCACGGGTCATGCTGGTTTCGTTGGACCCCAAGCGCGATACGCCGGCACGTCTCGGCGACTACCTGGCGGCGTTCAATCCGGATTATGTTGGTCTGACGGGTCGGGCTCGCGACATTCAGAATCTGGCGGACGCACTCGGCATGGCGTTCGTCCGCATTCCTGGGCTGACCCGGGGTGACTACAGCTACGATCATGCGATCGATCTTGTGGTGTTAGACCCATCTGCTGCGCATGCGGGTTACATCAAGACACAGGATCCCGAGGCGTTGCGCCAGATCTTCCAGTCGCTGGCTGGCAGGTAAGGGTGCGCGGGGTGTTCATCGCAAGGCACGTGCCGTACACTTGATCTCGAATCCGGGTGACAAAAGCGTTGTGGAAGGGTCCGAGCGTCTCATCGAGCAATATCAGCGAGTCAGGGAAACCTCGGTGGGTCTCTGCGAGCCCCTCGCCGTTGATGACTACGGGACACAGCCGATGCCGGATGCAAGTCCGCCCAAATGGCATCTGGCCCACGTCACCTGGTTTTTTGAGACCTTCCTGTTGTCCCCGTCTCTGCCCGGCTACTCGGTTTTCAATGCCCAGTTCGAAGTGTTGTTCAACTCCTACTACAACGGTGTTGGCGAGCAGTTTCCGCGCGACCGACGTGGCCATCTGTCGCGCCCGACCGTGGCGGAGGTACTGGCATATCGCGAGCACGTCGATGCGGGAATGGCCTCGTTCCTGGCGATGGACCAGGACGAGGCGACACTCTTTCGCGTTGTTCTCGGCTTGCACCACGAGCAACAGCATCAGGAATTGATTCTCACGGATCTGAAGTACAACCTTGGCAATAATCCCCTGCACCCGCGTTATGTGGAATCGAGCGCGCGCGAAAGCGGCGGGCTCGACGCACCGGCTCTGCGGTTCATCCCGTTCGCCGGAGGCGTCAACGAAGTCGGTTGGGACGGGCGAGGGTTCTGTTTTGACAACGAAACGCCGAGACATGCCGAGCTACTTGTGGACTACAGCATCGCAAACCGGCCCGTGACCAACGGTGAATATACGCAGTTCATCGATGATGGTGGGTACGACGAGCCCGATTTGTGGCTGTCAGATGGCTGGCGCTGGAATCGTGAGTCGGGTGTTCGGGCGCCGCTCTACTGGCGTGACGAGGA
>Ga0302135_10000347_pt1 | contig 27896 bp, 28 predicted proteins | sample CBN3_surface_MG_FD_203119 | JGI IMG/M metagenome (GOLD analysis project Ga0302135, IMG submission 203119) | Marine microbial communities from Western Arctic Ocean, Canada - CBN3_32.1 | ecosystem: Environmental > Aquatic > Marine > Oceanic | place: Canada: Western Arctic Ocean | collected...
GGATTTTCATCGACATGGGTGAGCCATACTGGTTGGTGCTCAGGATGGCCATCCTCGCCACTTCCATGCGGTAAGAAAGCACTATCATTATACGTCCAAAGCTGCCCGTTTAGCGCATCTACGCGTTCCGCCGAGCCCGCCATGACAACGGCATGCCAATCACGTTCTAGCACACGTTCAAGGAGAGCAGGCAGAGCCCGCTCCAAAGGCGTGCTTTGTAAATGATAGAAACGAATCTCTGTCAATTCTTGGCTATCACGTCAACGAATACGGAAACAAATACGACAATGAAAACGGCGTTTAGCTCTCGTAATTATCGCGTACCATACGGTCAAGCAAGCGCACACCAAAGCCTGTGCCACCTCTAGGAACCGTGGGCGTATCTTTGCTTGACCACGTTACACCCGCGATATCGAGATGCGCCCAAGGCACATCGTTGACAAATCGTTGAAGAAATTGTGCGGCCGTAATGGACCCCGCACCACGCCCGCCAATATTTTTCATATCGGCTATATCGCAATCGAGCATCTTGTCATATGCCTTGTCTAAGGGAAGACGCCACAACCGTTCACCTGTCGCAGCGCCAGCAGCAACTAAATTGCCGGTCAAGTCATCATTGTTTGAGAACACACCAGCGAATTCATGCCCCAGGCTGACGATCATTGCCCCAGTTAACGTTGCCAGATCGACCATAAACTTCGGCTTGAAGCGAGACTGCGTATACCAAAGCGCGTCAGCAAGAACGAGGCGGCCTTCAGCGTCCGTGTTCAAGACTTCAATTGTCTGACCGGACATTGACGCGATGACATCGCCGGGCCGAACTGCGCCACCTGATGGCATATTTTCAACCAAGCCAATCACACCGACCACGTTAACTTTAGCCTTGCGGCCGGCCAACGCCTTCATCAAACCCGTAACGACGCCGGCTCCGCCCATGTCCCACTTCATTTGCTCCATGGCGCCAGCAGGCTTGAGTGACAAGCCACCGGAATCGAAACACACGCCCTTTCCGACAAATGCAATTGTTGTTTTAGATTTTGGTGCACCATTCCAATGCATTACAGCCAATTGGCTTTCGTGTTGCGAGCCCTGCCCTACGGCCAGCAAAGTGCGCATACGCAACTCTCGCATCTTTCGCTCGCCATGTACGTCCACCTTAATTCCCAGACGGCTCAACTTGCGTACTTCCGCAGCAAACGATTTCGGAAAAAGAACGTTTGGCGGCTCAGAAACTAGATCTCGCGTCAACGCAACGCCTTCGGCCACCTTGTCGAGTGACGTGAACGCCCGCCGCGCTTGAGTTGCCCCTTTAACATGTAGCGTTAGAGTCGCGAGGCGGGTTTTTTTGCCTTTTTTTTCTTTCGAGCGGTACTTATCGAAACGGTAACTCCGCAAACGGGCGCCCAGTGCAATATTGGGTGCACTGGGCGACCCCACGCCGTCGTCAACCAAAACTGCGGCGATTTCCTCACCGGCCTGCTCTAAATACGCAAGCAGACGACCGCCAAGATTCTGACTTTCAAGTTCATCGGGGCTCTTGCCAAGGCCAGCAAGAATTACTCGGCTTACGGACAAACCGGCGGGTGCAATGACCGAAAGCATCTCGCCGCTCTTGCCCGTGAATCTGCTATTTCGAACAGCGCGACGAAGGGCGCCTTTGGCGAGGGCATCCATCAGCTTCGCCGACGTGCTTAGCTTTCCCTTCTCATGCACGCCCACCACAACCGCCCCGTTTTTTGGCGTCGCTAACTCGGCAAAGTTGATCTTCATGTGTTCCCCTCAAGTCCAGATTAGATAATGCGAGAGACCGCATCAAAGGAAGGACGTCGCGATTCAAGTACATGGCGACTTTAGCCATTAGTGTGCAAAAGGAAAAGCCGAAGGCCACGCCTGCGGAGTTTCTCGTTGGCGAGTACGTTGGCACTCAAAGGTTAGTGTGTCACTCCGAGCGATTATTGAGGTTCAATATAGTTGAAAAGGCCAATCCGCCCACGACGATCTGAAATACCAATCCTGATAAGCTCCGCGATCTGTTCGGCAACTCTCACCGAATAGTGCAGCGCATCCCAATAATTTTCGTCGCGCGTTGTAATCTCTGAGGGAAACATGAAATCAATGGTGTGCGCATTGGGCGTATCGGCGGCAAGCGCAGCAAGTCTGTGCTTACATTCGTCCCATCGTGCCCATTCAAGAGTTTCTTTTCCTGGCAAGCGCACATTGTGATACGGCACGAACATCAAGACTTTGACAGTCTCACCCGGCAAGCGCGCTAACATATCCCGCATCCTCGAATGTGCAGGATAAATCCAGCCTTTGCGCTGCTCCGAAAAACTCTGCTGCGGGGCGGTAATCACGCTTGTTGGGGTTGGTCCGGACGGTCCGTAGATATGAGACCGGGCTTTCTCAAGATCGTATTGATCCTCAGGCGGCAAAAAATTCGTGTATCCATCGCGTCCATACTTTGGTGTTCTCAAGCCAGCCAGAAAGCCGACCTGGCGTCCCGCCTGTTCCAATGCACTAAAATTGAACAGATAAAGGACATCATTCCATGAGTTGCCGTCATAGAGCCAGGGAGGGAATGGACGAAAAGTGAAATCCTCAAGCGTTGGTGCCGTGCTGCACCATTCACCATCGAGACCAAAGATAACCATGCGCGGCGCGCGGTGATGTTCAATAAACAAGTTATAGAGTCGCTGCTGCTCATGGCTGGTTGCACTGTTCATAGAAAGATTGGCAAATCGGGCAGCAAACAAACCATTCAACTTTTCCGGCCGCAATAGGCGGGTCGTTGATGTGCCAAATATTGCGCTATCAAATCTCGGACTTGCCGCCAACGCTGGAAACGAAAATCGTTGATTTGTTGACACCGGCTCGCGCTCAAGAGCTGGAGAAAACGGCAACGTATCATAAGGATCGGCAATTATGACAAATGCACAAAGCGAGCCCAATGCGCCGAGCAAGACAGCAACAAAAACCAACCAAAATCTGCGCCAGACCATTCGCCCGTCCTAAAATTGGAAGTAGATGAATTCGGCATTTGTACCGCCACCGACCTGCAGAAAAACGGCGGCCATGGCCAAAGCACCAAGAGCCGCAAGTGCTGGTTTGGAGACGACGTGTTCGCGGGCAATTTCCTGGCTGGTCGGACCAACCAGGGCAATCAAAGCGGCGACGGAAAATAACCACGCGACGTCGACAACATTGACACCGTTGTCCCCCGCAACACCTATGCCGCTGCCGACCATCGACCATATATGCGTCACGGCGGCAGAGAACGACTCCGCACGGAAGAAGACCCAGGTCGTAAAAATAAACGACATCGTCGCCAGCCAGGCAGGCAAACGGCCGAGCTTGCCGCCGGCACGAGTCCAAAGGTGGTTTACCGCCAGCGCAATGCCATGCATCCCCCCCCAAACAACAAAGTTCCAGCCAGCACCATGCCATAACCCGCCCAGGAGCATAGTAATTATGAGCGCCATCATGTGTCGTGTTGATCCAGCGCGGCTGCCACCAACGGAAATAAACACGTAATCCCTCAAAAATCGCGACAACGTCAAATGCCACCGTCGCCAGAACTCGCGAACGGACAAAGCTCGATAAGGCGCGTTAAAATTGACCGGGAGATGCAAACCTAACATAAGCGCCAAACCGATTGCCATGTCGGAATAGCCAGAAAAATCAAAGTATATCTGGAGCCCAAACGCTATTGACGCGATCCAGGCATCAACAACACCAAGAGAATTACCGAGACCCGCAACTGCAAACAGTGGATCCGCAACAAGCGCCAACTGATCCGCTACCAAAACCTTCTTCACCAAGCCTATCACCAACAAAATAGCGCCACGTGAGAGGTTTTCGTACAAATCTCTATGTTTGGGATTACGGTCGAATTGAAAAATTAGTTCGTTATGCCGAACGATTGGACCCGCGATTAGTTGGGGAAAAAAACAAACATACAGCGCGTATTCTTCAAAGCGATATCGCCGCGACACTCCGCGCGCTGTATCCACAAGATAAGAGATTTGCTGAAATGTGAAAAAACTAATTCCAAGTGGTAGTACGATTGACCAGCGCTGTTGCTCAGCTCCCAAAAACCAGGCGATAGAATCAGAAGCAAAATTTGCATACTTGAAAATGCCAATAACCAAGAGGTTCGCAGATATCCCTAAAAGAATCAGTGGCAGTTGTGGCCACCGACGATGCGCATTTGCCAAGGTCCAGTTTAAGGCGATCGAACCAGCAAGGAGCGGAACCAGTCGAATATCCCAGTATCCATAGAATACAAATGATCCAATTATAAGAAACCAAATGCGGTATGCTCGGTTGGCGGACACCAGATAGTAGCCAACTAAAATTATTGGCAAGAACACAATCAAAAATACTTGGCTATTAAATAACATTACTGAACAATCCGATGAAAATCCGTCGACTTACAATAATTCAAGCTGCTATCTTCAAACTAGATCGCCATTAGTCAACCTCGCCATTCTTTTACCTTCTTTTCAGTATCGATTGAATTGTTGATTAATAATTGCTGCAAGCTGGACTATACTTGAGCTATGACCAGCATCAGCCGCTACGTGGCAGGCCAAATCCTCATTGTGACGTTTTTTGCAACGATCGCGATATGTTCCGCGATGTGGATGGGCCAATCGTTGCGGCTCATTGAGCTGATCATCAACCGCAGCCTGCCAACGTCAATGTTTCTATACATGGCAACATTGCAGTTGCCACGTGTTCTAACATTTATCGTACCGGTCGCTGTCTTTGGCGCGACATTGTTCACCTATCACAAACTCATGAACGACAATGAAATTATTGTCTTGCGTGCCGCGGGCGTGAGCCATTTTTCAATTGCTGCTCCTGGTTTAATCGCTGCATCTATTCTTACTCTGTTTACATATGTACTGAGCCTCTATCTGGTGCCGGCCTCGCTCCGCACTTTCAAGGACCTGCAGCACAAGATTCGAAGCGAATACGCGTCGGTCCTGTTGCAGGAAGGCGTTTTCAATACGTTGGGCGATGGAATTACTGTTTACGTGCGTGAGCGAGACAGTAACGGCGAGCTTCAAGGCATCATGGTCCATGACAACCGAAATGCGGAGGTGCCGGTCACATACCAGGCAGAGCGAGGCGCCCTAATCCACAGTGAAAACGGGCCGCGAGTTGTCCTTGTGAACGGAAATCGCCAGCAAGTTGACCGAAAGAACGGCCAACTGTCGATGCTATACTTCGACCGCCTGCCGTTTGATATCGGTCAAATTGAACACGCCGATCAAGTTCGTTGGCGAGAACCGCAGGAGCGATATCTCAACGAACTGCTTGTGCAGGACGGGTCGACGGGCGACGTATTTTATCGCTACAAATTGGTTGCCGAAGGTCATTTCAGACTATCGTCACCCCTGCTTCCACTGACCTACAGCGTCATCGCCATGTCGATATTGCTATGTGGTCCTTACAACCGCCGAGGGCAGATATTTCATATCCTGCTTGCGGTTACTTTGACGGTCGTTCTGTTGATTTCGAGCTTGGCGCTACCGCATCTCGTCACCAAGCATCCAATACTTGTGCCTTTGCTCTACGCCAATAGCATTGTGCCTTTGCTAGGTGGGCTCTATCTACTGTCTAGGCCCCCAAAACGGCGGCGTAGCGGAGTTCAGACTGCGCCATTGACGTTGCCTGCGTCGTAAAGCAGAACGAATTACAAGGAGGCTTTCACCGGCATGCGCCTATCGCCGACATTTTCCGTATATTTTGCCCGACACTACATATTTTGGTTGTGCAGCGTGTTCCTTGTTTTGCTTGGTATTGTCGCGTTGTTCGACTTCGTTGAATTGTTGCGCAGAGCGTCCGGTAAAGAGGACACCGATTTGACGATCGTCCTGCAGATGAGTGCATTCAAATTACCGCAGCTTGTGCAGGAAATGTTGCCGTTCAGCGTATTGTTCGGGGCAATGTTCTCGTTTTGGAGACTCGCACGAAATCGAGAACTGGTTATCGCCCGAGCGGCTGGCGTTTCTGCCTGGCAGTTCCTCGTGCCTGCACTATGCATATCGCTTCTTGTTGGCATGTTACAGATCGGCCTGTTTAACCCGGTTTCATCCGTTATGTTATCTCATTTTGAAAAACTTGAGAGCCGTTACCTCAGCAATTCAACAAGTGTGTTAGCCGTCTCGAAAAACGGCTTGTGGTTACGCCAAGCCGATGAAGGTGGGCAGTCTGCTATTTACGCAATGCGGATATCGCAAAGCGACGTGACCTTGCAACAGGTGATATTCTTCTTGTTCGAAGGCAGAGATACTTTCATTGGGCGAATCGACGCGGAAAGCGCAAAATTGGAAGATGGCTATTGGGATATCCGCAACGCGTGGATTTCTGCTCCAAACAAGGCCGCCCGTTTTGCAGAGACATACCGGCAGCGCACAGATTTAACGCTGAATAAGATACAAGACAGCTTTGCATCCCCCGAAACCATGTCATTTTGGGACCTACCCGCCTTCATTGATACCTTGGAAATCGCTGGCTTTTCAGGTCACCGACACCGACTCTATTGGCACTCACTGCTCTCCATTCCGATTCTGCTGTGCGCTGTGGTTCTCATAGCGGCTACATTTTCAATGCGCATCAGCAAGAATTGGAACACGGGTATTATGATCGTGAGTGGAATAGGCGCTGGCTTTTTTCTTTATTTTCTAACCGACGTTATCTACGCGTTAGGATTGTCAGCGAATATACCCGTCTTACTAGCAGCATGGACTCCAGCCGGTGTAAGTCTGGCGTTGGGAGTCGCAAGTTTACTGCATCTTGAAGACGGATAGCCGAAGATGTTTGCCGCAGCGCTGTACATTTATTGGAATATACCGGTGATCCGCGATGTGGCACTTGCGGAGACTTAAGGTTCCACACATGTGGAAACAATGAGGAAGATGTACTCTATGGGTCTACGAGGAACTGCGCAGCAGGTTAACCGGGCAATCTCTCGGCTTATTCTAATTGCGCTCCTACTATGTATTGCTGCCAGCCTAGGCATGCTCCGCGCGCAGGACGTTTCGCGGATTGCCGCAATCGTTAACGAAGAAATCATCTCCGTTCTCGATCTCGCGGCTCGCATTGACCTGACCATATTTGCGGCTAACTTCCCCGATACTCCCGACACTCGGCGCCGTCTTTCGGGTCAAGTACTGCGCGCCCTTGTGGACGAACGCTTGCAAATGCAGGAAGCCGACCGCCTCGGAGTACGGATCAATAATCGTGAGATTGATATTCAACTCGGCGAAATCGAACGGCAAAACGGCGTTGCACAAGGTGGATTGGATGAATTATTGCGCCGACGAGGTGTAAAAAAATCCAGCCTGGTCGCGCAATTGCGAGCCCGGATCACGTGGACGAAAACCCTCCAGCGGCAAATGCGCCGACAGATAACTGTGAGTGATGAAGACGTCGACGACGAGTTGAAGCGACTGAAAATCAACCAAGGGCTTGTGCAAAATCGCGTGGCGGAGATTCTCCTTACATTTGACGGCGCTGATCAGGAGGGCGAAGTTCGCAAAGTTGCTGAGGGGTTGGTTCAACAAATTCGCGGCGGGGCGCGTTTCGACGCATTAGCGCGCCAATTCTCTAGAAGCGCATCCGCCGCTGCTGGCGGAGAGTTGGGCTGGGTTGCTCAGGGCCAACTCGACGAGGCGCTTGAACAGGCATTGAAAGAGCGGAACCCTGGTCAAATTACAGACCCAATACGAACATTTGCCGGTTTCCATATCTTGATGTTGCGCGACCAGCGCACGCCGCAATCATCCTCACAAGATACTCTGCTTGAACTGCACCAGCTTGTCATTCCGGTTCAAGTCGGTGCCAGCGCTGCCGAAATAGAAACTAAAACCATATTGGCGAAGAATACGCGCTCAGCACTTACAAGCTGTTCTGCCCTACCTGAAGTAGCGAAGGCAGTTGGGTCACCGCAATCGGGTTCGTTGGGCAAGATCGCAATCAAGGATCTACCAACGAATCTAAGGCACGCCGTCATTGATCTTGCGGCCGGCGACGTGAGCGAGCCAATTGTCACAAATACAGCGGTGCTGTTGTTGATGGTATGCAGCCGTGAGGAGAAATTACTCGAACTGCCGACTCGGCGGCAAATCCAGTCGCGACTCAGCTTCAATAAACTGGACCTTCTGGGCAGGCGGCATTTGCGCGACCTGCGACGGTCTGCCTTTGTGGAATACCGCATATGAAGTCCACTGGGTCCCAACCACTTGTTGTAACCATGGGCGAACCTGCCGGAATAGGCGGAGAACTTGTGCTTAAGGCATGGCTGGGTCGAGAGAAATGGCAAACGCCGTGTTTTTTTGTCGTCGACGATCCATCACGACTTCAGCGGCTTGCCGATCGTCTAGAATGGCATGTGCCAATCGTCTCCATCGAGGATCCGCAGAGCGCCGTTGATGTATTCTCGTCCGCGCTTCCAGTACTTGCACAACACCTACCCGGGTCGAGCACACCTGGTCATCCCGACGCCGCGAATGCCCCCGCCGTGATCGGAGCAATCCGTGAAGCGACTTCCCTTGTTATGGCCGGACAGGCCTCAGCTGTAGTTACCAATCCAATCAACAAGCAAGTCCTCTACGAAACAGGCTTCACGTTTCCTGGGCACACGGAATTTTTGGCCGAACTGGCGGGTGATGCATCAGAACCAGTTATGATGCTCGTTTGCCCAGATCTGAAAGTAATTCCGGTAACCGTTCACCTCGCATTGATCGATGCGATACGTGCGCTGAACAAAAGCCAAATCGTCACGACAGTGAAGACAGCCGCAGCCGCGATGGTTCGAGACTTTGGCATAGATCGTCCGCATCTTGCAGTTGCAGCGCTAAATCCGCACGCCGGTGAAGGGGGTTATTTGGGCAACGAAGAGATTGATGTAATCGCGCCAGCAGTAGCGGAATTGAAAGCCCACGGACTGTCTGTGAGTGGCCCTACGCCAGCCGACACCCTGTTTCACGAACGTGCTCGTCAAACCTATGACGCTGTAATCTGCATGTATCACGATCAAGCGTTGCTACCAGCAAAGACGATCGATTTCAGTAACGGAGTAAATGTAACGTTGGGCCTTCCATTTGTCCGCACATCACCGGATCATGGAACCGCATTTGAAATTGCCGGAACCGGGGTCGCTGACGAAACGAGCTTTATATCAGCCCTGTCAATTGCCGCTCAAATTGTCGAGCGTAGAATTGGAAACAACCAACCCGGTATTCAGAGGGCAACCGGTTCACAACGTGTCTGAGTCGCCTGCACCCGCACCCGGAACCCCGACAAGAGACCCGGTCGCAGCATTGCCACCTCTTAGAGAGATCATTGCGCAACACGGGCTTGCAGCACGTCGCTCCCTCGGCCAGCATTTTCTCTTGGACCTTGAGCTCACACGCCGAATTGCCCGTGCTGCCGGAGATCTATCTCAAGGCACAACCATCGAAATTGGCCCTGGACCCGGCGGGCTAACGCGCGCGCTTTTGATCGAAGGTGCCGCGAAAGTCATTGCCATCGAGCGCGACGAGCGCTGCGTTACAGCACTCGAGACATTGGTCGATGCGTCACGGCAACGGCTCGAAGTCTTACACGAAGATGCACTCACAGCAGTGCCGGAAACTATGAGCGACACGCCGCGACGGATTGTTGCCAATCTGCCCTACAACATTGCAATGCCACTTCTTATGAAATGGCTCGACCACTCCACCGCGTTCAGTAACCTTATCTTGATGTTTCAGCGCGAAGTCGCAGAACGCATTGTCGCGCAGCCGGGTAGCAGAACCTATGGTCGCCCATCCGTGATGGTTCAATGGCATTGTTCGGCGCGACGGCTTTTCGATTTACCGGCTCGTGCTTTCGTTCCGCCGCCGAAGGTTGTGTCATCCGTCATTATGCTTACACCATTCGCAACACCGCCCTACCCTGCGAACAAAGAGGACCTCAAAGCGGTCACCGCCGCCGCCTTCGGCCAACGTCGAAAGATGCTGCGGACAGCACTCAAAAGTTTACCGGTGGATTCTGCCGAACTCCTCGATATTGCTGAGGTCGATCCGACCGCGCGTGCTGAAACTCTGGAAGTCGCCGAATTTGCGGCTCTTGCCCGCGCTCTTACTGCCCTTCGCGAAGGCCCTTAACGAACTCGCCGAGGCCCACCAAACGATCGCGGCGGAGCCGCTCAGCCGCGAGTATCGCCAGAATATTTGCGACACTCTCGTTAACGTCACGATTGACCAGCACATAATCGTATTCACGATAATGGCTCATATCGCTGGATGCCTGTGCCATTCGTTTGGTGACCACCTCCAGGCTATCCTGGCCTCGCCCAAACAGGCGCCGCTCTAGTTCCTGTGTGGATGGTGGTAAAATGAATATGCTGACGAGATCTTCGCGTGCGTTTTCGGCGAGCTGTTGGGTGCCTTGCCAGTCGATATCGAACAGAACGTCCCTGCCCGCGTCCAACACCTCTCGTATCTGCATTTTTGGAGAGCCATAATAATGATCAAATACTTTTGCATGCTCCAATAGCTTGCGCCGATTTATCATCAGATTAAATTCTGTCTTATCAACAAAATGATAATCACGCCCATCGATTTCGCCTGTCCGCATTGGCCGAGTCGTTGCTGAAACCGACATTTCGATGTTGTCTTCGCGTTCGAGCAACGCTTTAGATATTGTCGTTTTGCCGGCACCAGAAGGCGACGAAATTACGAGCATAAGACCGCGACGCTGGATGTCCTTCATACTCTGCCTATTCTATGTTCTGGACTTGCTCACGCATTTGATCGACTGCGGTCTTAAGGTCTAGGCCGATCCGCGTAAGCTCCAAATCAGATGCTTTTGAACAAAGTGTGTTTGCTTCCCGGTTAAACTCCTGACACAGAAAATCAAGCTGCCGTCCGATTGGTTCGCCGTCCCGCAAAAGATCTCGTGCCGCATCAGTGTGGGCAGAAAGACGATTTAACTCCTCGCGCAAGTCCGCTTTCACCGCGAGCAACGCGACTTCATGTGCAAGTCGCTCTTCCGGCAAGGGTCGATCATTCCCTATAAGTTCATCCAATTGTGCTGTGAGCTTTGCTTTGATTGCAGCTGGCTGGGCTGCTTCAGAACGAACCGCTTCGTCGCATAGTGACTCGATTCGGTTGAGCAAATCGTCCACAAACCCCGACAAACGCTCCCCTTCGTTCAAACGGGACGCTTGAAGCGCTTCCAGAACTTCTTCCAACGATGTCACAAGAGCTTCAGTCCATATCTCCCCGATGACCTCGTCGACCTCGTCCACGAGTTCAAAGAGACCGCGCAATTGAAGCAACATGTCGAGCCGAACAGGTTCACTCGAAACTTTACCATCAAGTTTTTGCTGCAGATCAAGGATTTGCTGCAACATCTCTTCGTTAATACGAAAGGAAGCCTGCTGGTCACTTTTTTCCAGTGTCAGAGCGAGTGAAATGGAACCCCGTTTAAATTTCTCGCCTGCGGCGACTCGTGCCACAGCTTCCTTTGCCTCGAACCCATGCGGCAATCGGACGCGCACATCAAGTCCACGGGCGTTAACACTCTTTGCTTCCCAGGCCCAAGTGTATCGGCTCAATTTTCCGGTCGCTTGAGCAAAACCGGTCATACTGGAAACGGTCACAGTGAATTTTCTCGAGAGGAAATTTGTTTCATTTGATGAATTCGGCGCAATGAAAAGCGACTATATCGCCTGCCTTGACGTTGCCACAAGTCGTCGACGCCACCTGTCGTGCGCATCGCCTGATTTAGGGCCCATGGCAGATCACTCTGACCGCGCCAAATAACCTTCCCGCCATGCGATACCTGTTGTACTCGCAAATATCATGAAGCCACCAATAAACGTAAAGCGATTTGGTGATTCCGAAAATATCATAAAGCCGAATAGGGCAGACCAAACCAACTGAAAGAAATCCAGCGGCATGATTACATTGGCTTCGGCAAGTCTAAGCGCCTGTGCGAATATAAGCTGCGCTGTAGTTCCGATGACGCCCATGGCCGCGAGCCAACCAAGCGCCTCCCAACTTGGCCACTCCCAAAAGAACAATGCGGCGATGAGAAACATTGGTATGGGCAGTATGATTGCATAGGACGTGATGGTGACACTCGAGTCAGTTCGCGTCATTACCTTCATTAGGGTCAGTAGGCCACCAAAAATAAACGACGCAAAGATACGCAGCATCGTCCCTAAATCAATTGCTTCAAATCCAGGCCGAATGATAACGAACGTTCCAGCAAAACCAAAAGCGATCGCCGCCCAGCGCCCGACACTCACTCGCTCGCCAAGAAACAAAATTGCGCCAATTGTAGTGAAAATTGGCACCAGAAACCCCAATGCCGCGATACGGGCCAGCGGCGTTACGCTAATTGCATAAAACAAACACAAACCGCCAACGACACTTAAACCGGCGCGAATCATGTGTAGACGAAGAATGGGAGTCCTCAACGGCGTTGTGCCATAGCGAACAAACCACGGCAACACGACAAGAAGCCCGAAGACATTGCGGAAGAATGCGACTTCAAAAGGATGCACCGAATTTGTCGCGTGACGGATCATCGCGACTTCGATGCCAAACAGGAAGACCGCTAGGAACATAAGCCCCATACCCTGAAGGTTCCCTGACAAGCTAAAGGCGATCGTTCGAAATCTGTTCATCCGGGCTCGGAGAAACTAATTCGACCTACCCACCAGATCGACGACAAGCAAAAATTATTAAAAATGGGCTCAATCTCGACCCAAAAAAGTTCCGGCGACTCGGACATCAACAAATGGTGATTTTGCAATATTTAGGAGCCTGGCGCTGTCGATTGGGGCGAATGAGACGACTGCGGCACCTCCACCGATTGCGATGACAGTGGAGACTCTGGTGAAATCGGCAAAGTCTGTGACGACGGTGGTTGCGTAACAGGCGCAACGCTCTTCGTTTCCCGCCACGCAACATATGTCGCGCTTGCACAGATCATGACGCCACCAAACCATGTCCAAATACTTGGAATTTCGGAGAAGAATGCATAGCCGATAACCGACGCCCATATGAGTTTGAAAAAGTCGAGCGGCATGAGAACGTTGACCTCTGCTTCCTTCAGGCCTTGATTGAACAAAAGCTGAGTCGTCGTCGCAACAATGCCCACCGCTGCACACCATCCGAGTATTCCCCAAGACGGCCATTCCCAAACGAAAGTCGCAATCAACAGATTCATCGGCGCCAGCAGCACAACAGAGTAGCTGGTCAAAGTCACTGTCGACTCGGTCCGGCTCAGAATTTTCGTCAACAGGATGGCAAATGAGAAAATCAGCGACGCACCTATCATCACCATTGCGCCGAGACTGACGTCGACGAACCCAGGCCTCAGTACAACAAGTGTGCCTGCAAAACCGCCAAAAACTGCGAGCCAACGCTTGAGTCCTACACTCTCACGGAGGAATACCATCGCCAGGAGTGTTGTGAAGATTGGCACTGTGAATCCGAGGGCAGCAACCAGTGCCAACGGGATCTCGCTGAGCGCGTAAAACAATCCGAGTTGAGAGACGAGCGTTATCAGAACACGCAATAAATGCAGTGGAAAACGAGTTGTTCGTAGAGGTGCTAGGCCACGACGTATGAACCAGGGCAACACGACAAATAGCCCAAAAAAATTCTGAAAAAACACAATCTGGAACGGATGTAGTTCGGCAGATACCAACCGCACGAGTGCGTGGAGGGCCGTCCGACCAAAAGTCGATACGAAAACCAACCCAATACCCCGGGTATTTCCTGAAAGTGTGGCGATGCGTACTGATGTAGCTGAAGAGATTTGGAGTGCCCCTGTGAACGCTGGTTTGGTCGATAGTTAGACACGGATAAACGTCGACGCACTAGCGATATTCCATCGCACGATCACCATCAACAAGTCAGAGGCTATGGCATCGAGGTAAAACCAAGATGCCTTGGACGTATTATCTCAACACATGATGTTGTGGATAACTGTTGACATCAACTACAATATATAGTGGGGTTTCACTCTATTTTACTCCAATGTGGGGATTTTTGAATTCACATTGGAGTGAATTCTACAGGTGCTACACGCCTTCCAAGGAGGAGAAATGCCCGACATGATAGAAAAAGTGAACGGTTGGATTAGCAAGATCACTGAGCTTGGACTTTTGCTCATTGCTCTTGCGATCGTCGTGCAAGTGTTGTTCGGCAGCAACCAATTCTTGTCGTCAAATGTTGTCGGAAACTTGATCGACATCATCCAGTCGTTGGGTAACAACGGTTTGGTTGGTTTGATCGCATTAGCAATCATTCTTTGGCTATTCTCGAAACGATCACCAGGTTGAATTAGTTTCGAGCAACCAATGTCTAACAGTATTGGATTGCTTACCTACCAATGAGGTCGCCTTGGCAAAATAGCTGAGGCGGCCTCAAGTTTTTCTGTGCTATGCCATGCACTACGTGGCAGGTGAAGCTCTTCAGCAGGAATATTCATTAATTTTGAAGATGCGTTTGTTGATGTCCAGCGTTGCGCTGGGGCAATGATCTGTATATGGAATCCGCCAATTCAAATAATCCAAAATGAACGGGAGAATTAGATCATGGCCAAACTCACACTATCCGACGCGCAAAAAATTCTCGATGGTGCGATTGCCAAGGCCGAAGAGCTTGGCCTGATGCCGCTTACAATCGCCGTACTCGATGATGGCGGTCATCTTAAGGCATTCGCGCGTCAAGACGGTCCAGGCGCAGCCTTACGGCCGCGCATTGCCATTGGCAAAGCATGGGGATCAGTAGGAATGGGAATTTCTTCGCGCATACTAGAAGAGCGCGCAATTGATCGGCCGCACTTTATCGTCGGCGCAATTGCCGCATCGGAAGGTCGGATGGTGCCAGTAGCAGGCGGCGTTCTAATCCGGGACGGGTCGGGTGAAATTATTGGCGCTGTCGGCATCAGCGGTGATAGTTCTGACAACGATGAAGCGTCAGCTATTGCTGGAATTGAAGCTGCTGGCTTTAAAACCGACGCGAAATAATGGGACGTAATGAGTAGGTGGCGGAACGCCGCTTACTCCGACTTCCAACGACTAAGGGACGATTGGGCTAGGGTCTAAACGCTACTCCAAGTGCAGCACCGACAATTGCGCCAAAGAAACCGACCAGAAACGGCGCGCCCAGCCAACTCCCGAGCAACGTACCAAGTACGAGGCCGCCAACAACGTAGACCCACATCATCCAGGTGAGGTTCATCGTTTTGCGCCGCCTATCAGGGCAGTATTTCCATGTAGATGAAGACAGGCCGCGGTAAGACCGGCCGAGTCGAACCACGCCAAGTAATTCTCAAGACTCGCAGGCGGCGCCCTGTTGGCAAAGCTCTCTCTGTATTCGCCGTAACTATCGGCAGTCCGCATCGCCTCACCGTGGACACGCTCGATGCGCTGCCAAACGCTCTGTTGAAGCGAGAATAGTCCTGGTTGATCCAGTCTGATGCGGTCGTAGAGCAAGAAGAACCCATTTGCCTCAAGCTGCCCGGCGGCCCATTCGATGACGGTGCGCTTTGCCTCATCGCTGATCTCATGGAAGACTAGAACAGACGTTATGAAGCGATACGACCTATCCGGCAAGCGTATATCGCCGACAGCTTCAAGATCACCCTGTAGTAACGTCGCCCGGTCGGCGACATGTGCCAGATTCTTCTCCGCCGTCGCCAGCGACTCGCTGGAAACATCGACACCAACCAGATGCAAATGCGGATGCCGATCAAGAACCATTCCGCCGACATAGCCGATGCCACAGCCAAGATCGAGAAGCTGGTCGCCTGGCTCCGCATGGTCCGCAATCAACGACACCATGAGATCCAACTGCTCTGTACGCGTCGGGTGTCTTTGAACCGGGTCGTCCATATTTCACCTATTCAATCAAGGTTTCTTAATCTGTGGCCAGGACAAGTCAATTTGGCCTCCTACTGTAGTACGTCACGCGCTAGTCGACGAAGGAACTCGCATTTACAAGAAAGTGAACCCAGATGCTTGCGGCATAACCTAAGCCAATTGCCCAGGACCACTTTAGATGAGCAAAAAATGTGTAAATACCTCTCGCCTGTCCCATAACCGCGACACCGGCGGCCGAGCCGATCGACAACATCGAACCACCTGCGCCGGCAGTCAATGTCACGAGCAGCCACTGCCCCTCCGACATTTCGGGAAGTACGGTCAGAACAGCGAACATTATGGGAATGTTATCAAAGATGGCTGACAGCACCCCAACCAGGATATTAGCGGTCGTCGGGCCGAGTTCACCGTATAAGAACTGCGACCCCAGTTCAAGATAACCAAGCGTGCCCAGACCGCCGACGCACAGGATAATGCCGTAGAAGAACATCAACGTGTCCCACTCCGCTCGCTCCAGCGCTTTGAAAATATCAAACTCTGCCTGGGGCTCTGGTTGTGTTGCGTCGGCAGAAACTTCTTCCAATTCAAGACCAACTTCGCCGATATCACTTTCAGAAGGCATGGGAAACCCAGAGTGACGGGTTTTTAGATAGTAACCGTACAGTTTCAGGACACCGAGACCTGTCATCATTCCCATTACCGGTGGAAGATGAAGGAAGTTGTGAGACGCAACAGCCATGAAAATCGTGAGGAGGAACAATCCGACAATTACCCAGGCGCCATCGAGCAAGTGAGATTTTGACTCGACCGCGACCGGTTGTTCTCGCGGAAGTGCGAATGAGAGAATAATTGCCGGGATAAGCCAATTTACGATCGCAGGCAAAATAAGCACGAAGAATCCGTGAAAAGGAATAATGCCCTTTTGCCAAACCATAAGCGTCGTGATATCGCCAAACGGGCTGAACGCCCCGCCAGCGTTGGCAGCAACAACGATATTGATACATGCTAACACAACGAAGCGATGGCTCGCACCGAGCGCCATCACGACCGTTGCCATAAGCAATGCAGTTGTCAGATTGTCGGCAATTGGTGAAATCACGAAGGCGAGCAAGCCAGTGACCCAAAAAATCCCGCGTAACGACATACCTCGTGAAACAAGCAATGAACGCAGCGCGCCAAAGACGCCGCGTTCGTCCATTGCGTTGATGTAGGTCATCGCCGCCAACAGAAAGAGAAACAACTCCGCGAATTCAAGAAGGTTGTGCCGGACCGCTGCTTCAGCGGTCTCATAGTCACCCATGCCGCCAAGCGTCAACGCGACCAACGCCCAGATTATCCCGGCAGCGATCATGACCGGCTTGGATTTGCGCAGGTGGATCGTCTCCTCGCTGATAACAAGCAAGTAGGCAAAACCGAATACAGCGAGCGATGCGTAGCCAGCCCAATGGTTGGTCAAATCTATAGCCGGCCCTGCCACCGCTGCCAGCGCAGGACTGGTTATCAACAACGACGTCAAACCGCCGCAAACCGCTGCCTTTTTCCGCATCACAACCTTCCTAACTCAAGCCACTTCGCCAAACGGCAAACTAGGTACCATATTTGTACATATTAAGCGTGCATCGCGGCATCTCCCGCACCAACAATGATAAACGGAGCCCAGAACGTAGGATAAGCACAATGCGGACGGTCTCCAGATTGAGCATAGCTGCTAGCAGTAGCGCACAAAATCACTAAGCCATTTACGTCCCAACTTTCAGCGTCGATGTCAGGCCCCTTAGACAGGCGATCACTGAGAGAGCTGTAATTTGGCCGGTCCGTGGGTTCTCTTCTGATGGGATATTTTCGATCATCAACGAAAAGCTGGCGCTATCGGCCTCGACTTCAATTCGATGAACATTACGCGTTAGCGCCGGGTCTGCCCAAATCTCCAATGCCGTTTCGTCCGCACCGATGCCGGCAAGGCTTAAGGCCGCTGCAACGTTGACGTTTGCCGGAAATCCCCGCGCGCCGTCACGTGCACTTCCGTCAAAAATTTTAAGTGGCTTGTTGAGATTATCAAGAGAGATTTCGTTTTCAACGAGAAATGGCGCGCCTTTCAATCCGCCTGGCGGCTTGCGCGTTATCATACGAACGGATCGGATATTTCCTTCAGCCGCCGCCCTTACAGCATCAAGACCAAGAAGCGCACCGGTCGGCACTATAATACGGGCACCGGTCTCCTTTGCCAGATCAATCAAGTCAGGTCGCGAGAGGAGCGCACCGCAACTCAACGGTACAAAGATACGTCCCGCGCGAATTGCGGGGTCGGCCACACACGTGAATACAGCTGCCGGTGCACATTCAACGACAATTTCGGAGACTTCGGGCAGTGTCTCGAGCTTGACAACTGGGGGTGGATTTCGAAAGCCAGACAGACGACGTGTAGCAGCAGCCCCGTCGCGAGCCGAAACTGCGGATAGCGCCATCCCATCAATTCCCTGATCGAGCTGACGTGCCACTGCTATACCGATGGCACCTAACCCGCCAATCGCAACGCGCAGTTTCGCTCGCGCGACCATTATGTCTCTATTCTGCTGAGCGGGCTCACACCCAACTTACCGACTGCCATCAATCCACTTTCAAACGTTTCTGGCGTGCGCGCCAACGGGCAACATTACGATTATGCTCTTCCAACGTACGGGCAAATGCATGTCCACCGCTACCATCCGCGACGAAGAAAAGTTCGTCTGTTTCCAATGGTCGTAACACTGCTTCGATCGCTGCGCGTCCAGGATTTGAAATTGGCCCCGGCGGTAATCCTTCATATCGATAAGTATTGAAAGGGTTATCAAGCTGCAGATCGCGACGCGTAAGTGCCGCATTTAAGGCGCTATCGCCACGTTGTAGGGCGTAGGCAACGGTCGGATCTGATTGCAAACGCATGTTTCTTCGCAACCGATTGAGAAATACTGCCGCGACGCGCGGACGTTCTGCCGCGACCGCTGTTTCCTTCTCGACGATCGAGGCAAGAATAACTGCTTCGCGCGGCGTTTTGATTGGGAGACCAGACACGCGACGAGGCCACAGTTCACGCAGCGCGTCATCCATGGCACGAGTCATGCGCCGAGCTACCTCGTCGCGACTGTCCCCATATGAATAGTGATAGGTGTCGGGAAGCAATGCTCCCTCTGCGATCTGTAATGAAAGAGTTCCTTCGAGGCCCGTGGCATTTTCGAGTAGGCGAGCAACATCACGATTTGAGATACCCTCTGGCACAGTAACGCGCCGAACAACTGACTTGCCATCGTCAAGCCACTGCAGCACATCGCTCGCTGTCATGTGATTTGTGAATTCAAATTCGCCTGCCTTTATCGTCAGGCCATTCAGGCGAGCAGCCAGAATGAAAATCGTTGGGTGACGAATAACCCCTGCCAAACGGAGTTGAGCAGCAACCTCGGTGAGCGTTGCCCCGCGTGGAATGACCAATCGCGCATAACCATTAAGAGGACCTGCTGCTCGATGGGTTGCAACGCCCCAAAAACCGACGCCGCCAACGAGCAGCGCGGCGGCGAAAATTAAGATCACTACAATTCGAACTGTCGTTCGCATCATTTGAACGTCAGATTAGATGCCACATCACCACGTGATTTGTCATGGAGCACCTGCGAACACAAGACAGGCGTTCGTCCCGCCAAAGCCAAACGAGTTGGACAGTGCATAGCGAATCATTCGTTGCTTTGCTTGTTTGGCCACAAGATCGATATCACAGCCCGGTGATGGATTTTCAAGATTGAGTGTTGGCGGCGCAACGCCGTCCTTCATCGCCATAATCGAGAAAATCGACTCAACGCTTCCCGCCGCACCCAGGAGATGGCCGATGGCTGATTTCGTCGATGACATGGAAAGCGCATGAGCATGTTCACCGAACAACCGCTTTACAGCGATGATCTCTATTTGATCCCCAACAGGTGTCGACGTTCCGTGCGCATTAATATAGTCGATGTCTTCAGGAGCCAATGAGGCTCGTTTGAGCGCTCCAGCCATTGCTCTGAAGGCGCCGCTCCCATCCTCGGGTGGTGATGTCATGTGATGGCCATCACCGGAAAGCCCGTAGCCAATAACTTCCGCATAAATCTTCGCACCACGCCGTTTCGCGTGTTCCAATTCCTCAAGGACGACGATGCCTGCTCCCTCACCCATGACGAACCCATCCCTATCAGCGTCCCAGGGGCGCGAGGCGGATTCTGGCGTGTCATTGAAACCAGTCGATAGCGCGCGCGCAGCGGCAAAGCCGGCAATGCCGATTCGACAAATAGCAGCTTCGGCGCCGCCGGCAATCATAACGTCCGCGTCATCTTCAACGATGAGGCGAGCTCCATCACCAATCGCGTGGGCACCTGACGCACAGGCAGTAACAACTGCGTGGTTGGGCCCTTTGAACCCGTAGCGGATCGAGACTTGCCCGGAGACCAGATTGATCAGGTTCGCTGGAATAAAATAAGGACTTATGCGGCGCGGTCCACGATCACGCAGCGTGAGAGAGCCTTCCTCAATACCCGGCAAGCCACCAATCCCGGACCCGATGATAACACCAGTCCGTTCACAGCTTTCGCCGTCTTGGGGTTTCCAACCGGAATCTTCGATAGCCTGAACCGCCGCCCCCATTCCATAGAGGATGAACAAATCCATCTTACGTTGGTCTTTTGGAGCGACCCAGTCGTCGACCGCAAATTTGCCCTCTGCCGTCGCACCAGTGGGCACTAAGCCAGCGATTTTCGAAGGGAGATCGGAGACATCAAACCGACCAATGGCGGTAATTCCAGATGCGCCATTTACGATCTGTTGCCACACGTTCTCGATACCCACCCCTAAGGGGGTAACGAGTCCCATGCCGGTGATAACAACACGCCGCATTACGAAATATGAAGTGGCCGACTTGTCAGCCGATGAGAACGCACTTAGCTAGAGTGTTCTTCTATGAAGCCGATTGCATCCTTGACTGTCAGGATTTTCTCAGCTGCATCATCGGGAATTTCACAACCAAATTCCTCTTCAAAAGCCATAACCAGTTCGACTGTATCGAGACTATCGGCGCCCAAGTCATCAATGAAACTGGCACCAACGGAAACCTTGGCCTCGTCGACACCAAGATGTTCAATAACAATCTTCTTCACACGCTCTGCAACATCACTCATCGTAATAGGCCTCTTGGCATGCCGGGACACCTAGATTGGTTGAACCAAATTGCTCTGCCATCACAGCGCGAATGTGCGTTGGACGGCGGCGTTACGTAACATACTTTATTAGCCTTTACCAGCGCCACACACGACGCATATATGACAGGGAATTCGCCGGGCTGTAATCGCCTTAAATCATTGCCATTCCGCCGTTCACATGCAGGGTTTGGCCAGTTAGATAGCCAGCCTCCTCGCTGGCAAGAAAAACTACAGCCGAGGCAACTTCGTCGACTGTTCCAAATCGCCTGCTTGGGATATTAGCCAACATTTTTTGGCGCTGCTCATCTGACAGTGCTTGTGTCATAGCCGTCTCAATGAATCCCGGTGCGATGCAATTCACCGTGATGCCGCGATTGGCGACTTCTCGGGCCAAGGCCTTAGACAGACCAATCAGACCTGCCTTTGCAGCTGCATAATTTGCCTGCCCCGGGTTTCCGGTAACACCAACGACAGATGAAATGGAAATGATTCGGCCCCAACGACGCTGAATCATCCCACGCAACGTGCTCCGGCTTAGGCGGAATGCGGCAGACAAGTTTACGTCAAGAACGCTTTGCCAATTCTCGTCCGTCATGCGAAGGGCGAGCGTGTCATGGGTCAGTCCAGCATTGTTGACCAAAATATCGACCCCACCCATTGCCTCGGTCGCAAGATCGACGAGTTGATTTGCTGCCTCAGCGATTGAAAGGTCTGCCGGCGTGACGTAGGCGCGGTCACCAAGCTCTGATTTCAACTTTTCAAGAGCATCCGCACGTGTGCCTGAAAGAGCAACACTTGCTCCGCGCTCATGCAGCATCCGCGCAATGGCACCACCTATTCCTCCGGAGGCACCAGTGACCAGCGCCCGCTTCCCTGAAAGTTCAAACATACGCCTTTACTCCTAAAACTCTTTTACGAAAGTCTCGATATCTGTTGGTTCCTGCAGCGACAATGCTGAAAGATCGCCATTAATGCGCCGCGTCAAACTACTCAAAACTTTGCCAGCGCCAATTTCAATCACTCTATCAACGCCGTTGTCAGCCATGTAAAGCACGCATTCTCGCCAACGAACCATGCCTGTGACTTGGTCAATCAAAAGCCGGCGAATTGTCTCAGGATCGATAATTTCATTGGCCGAGACATTGGCGACCAATGGGACCAGAGGCGGAACAATCGCAGTATTTTCGAGTTCTTTCGCAACCTTTTCTGCCGCAGGCTTCATCAAGGAACAATGAAACGGTGCGCTGACAGGGAGGGAGATCGCCCGCCGCGCTCCGCGTTCGCTCGCCAGCTCGATCGCGCGCTCTACGGCAGCTATACTTCCACTCAAGACGACTTGTCCGGGTGCATTGTCGTTTGCCGCCTCACACACTTCGCCTGCCGCATCGTCAGCCGCATCAGCGGCAATTGATTGGACTGCCTCAAGATCGAGACCTAACAACGCGGCCATCCCACCTTCACCGACAGGAACAGCTTCCTGCATAGCTTCGCCGCGAATACGCAAAAGCCGCGCAGCCGCTGGCAATTCAATGGCACGCGCCGCGGCAAGTGCGGAATACTCCCCAAGCGAGTGGCCGGCTACATACGTGCAAGTTTCACCCAAATTCAATTTGGCCTCAACTTCGAGGACTTTGATAACTGCGAGACTGACTGCCATCAGAGCCGGTTGTGCATTTCTCGTTAACATGAGATCAGAGTCCGGCCCCTCGAACATCAGCCGTGATAGCCGCTGTTCAAGCGCGTCGTCGATTTCATCAAAAACGTGGCGCGCTGCCGGGAATGCTGCGGCCAGGTCGCGGCCCATTCCGACTGCTTGTGAGCCTTGACCTGGAAAAATAAATGCCGTCGTCATTACTCAACCTCACTCATTCCAAAAAACGACGGTGCTTGTTCGCGAGACGAACAATGGACCGGCACAAACACCGCACCATGCATAAAATTGGCCAATTCTGGAAGTCGATTTCTTCTTGTACACCTGCGGAATTGTGTATATTGCGCATCCTTCTTCCACTCCTTGCCGGCTTTCTGAGCCGGCTAGACCCGAGACGTCCCGAATGACGCCGGGTCGCCAATAGCCAAAAGGAGTCGCTATGGCATTGTACGAGAACATTTTTATCGTCCGACAGGACGTGTCGTCTACGCAAGTAGACGCAATCACCGACAGTTTCGAAGAAATCGTCACCGGGCTTGGCGGGAGTGTTGCCAAACGCGAATATTGGGGTCTTCGGACGCTCGCATACCGGATCAAGAAGAATAAGAAGGGTCACTACGTCCTCTTCAACATTGATGCCCCACACGACGCAATCAACGAATTGGGTCGCCAGATGCGGCTCCATGAAGACGTATTACGCGAACTCACTATCCGCCTTGACAGTTTTCCTGAGACGCCTTCTCCGATCATGCTTACCAAAGGCGACCGGGATCGGGATCGCGCGTCTCGTGAAGCCGCAACACCTCCAGCACCTGCAGCGGCTCAAGATGAGGCCGGGGCAAAATCAGACACGCCGAAAGCTGCGCCTGAAGCGGTATCGGAGGTAGTCGCAGACGTTAAAGAGGTAGCGGCAGAGGTTATCGCAGACGTTAAAGAAGCAGAGGCTATAGCGCCGGCCGAGGAAAAAGAAGTTGCCGCGGTTAGTCCTAAGTCGAAACCGAAACGGACAGTGGCAAAAAAGCCTGCAAAGGTTGCTGAGTCCGAAGAAACGGCAGAAGAGGAGAATAGTTAGATGGCATTTTCCCCTGGCAGACGGAGTTCCGGTAGAGATTCAGGTGAAGGAGATGGCAATCGACGGCCCGCGTCGCGGCGGCCATTTTTCCGGCGCCGGAAGAGTTGCCCATTTTCAGGCCCAAATGCGCCGAAAATCGATTACAAGGACGTCAAATTGCTCCTGCGTTTCGTTTCGGAGCGAGGCAAAATCGTCCCTAGCCGAATAACGGCAGTTTCCACAAAAGCACAACGGGAATTGGCGAGGGCCATTAAGCGGGCTCGATATCTCGCGCTGCTGCCCTACCTTGTGAAGTAGGCAAGACGCCAAAGCACGGACCGATACATAAAATGTGGAAATACTGGGCAATCGCGGTGGGTGCTGGCTTGGCAAGTGCACTTGCTTTCCTTTTTGCTGGTAGCGGCACATTGTTTGGCATGTTGTTGACGTATTTTGCGCAGCTGCCGCTCTTCCTTGTCGCGCTCAGCCTTGGTGCACCAGCAAGTATGGCAGCAAGTGCTGCCGGCGTTTTGACCGTCGTAATTCTGGCGGGTGGAATATTTTCTGGACTTGCCTATGTGCTTTTCAACGCCGTCCCGGTATTTGTTTTTGTTCGGCAAGCCCTTCTTAGCCAAACAGATCAGCAAGGTGTCGTGCATTGGTATCCTGCCGGGCTTTTGCTTGGTTGGTTGACGGCTGCCGGAGCCGCATTGTTGACGATTGCGGCAGTTTGGCTTGCAGTTCAACCTGCGGGCCTTGAAGGCACTGTTACAACTTACGTTGAGACCATCTTGGAACAGGTCCTACCAACGAACTTGCAAACTGGGCGAGATCGACTTATCAGCCGCGTGATCCCCATTTTACCAGGGACTGTCGTTGTGGCTTGGCTAATCATGGCGATAATCAATTCGACCCTTGCCCAGAAGATGCTAATCCATTTCGGTCATAACCTTCGGCCTTGGCCGGAAATTGCTGCACTCGAATTACCGCAGTGGGCGCCGGTACTGGCGGTGATCTCCGTACTCATGTGGTTGCTTCCCGGTGGGTTTGGTTACTATGGCCAGAATTTAATGTTGGTTTTGCTCACTCCGTTTTTCTTCGTCGGTTTGGCCGTTGTCCATTTGTTGTGTCGTCGAATGACCGTTGGCGGCTTCGTTCTATTTCTTTTTTACTTCACTCTTATGGCATTAGGCTGGCCAGTTATCGTCGTGACTGTGCTGGGATTCATTGAAAATTGGTATGGTCTGCGGCGACGCCTCGTGGCGTCGGCACCCGGCAGTCCAGGCGAGGAAGTCTGATATGGAATTGATTTTATTGGAACGCATTGAAAAACTTGGGCAGATGGGTGACGTGGTGACGGTCAAGCCTGGCTACGCAAGAAACTATCTCCTGCCCCAAAAACGCGCACTTAGAGCGACCAAGAAGAATATCGAGCACTTTCAGGCTCAGCGATCTCAACTCGAAACCGCAAACATCAAGCGTCGTGGCGAAGCCGAACTGGTCGCCAAGAAACTGGATGGACAGAAGGTGGTAATCATCCGCAGCGCCGGCGAAGCAGGTCAGTTATATGGCTCTGTAAATGCGCGTAATATCGCGGACGCTGCAATGGCAAGCGGGTTTTCGATTGAGCGCAGCCAAGTCACCATACAGCGCCCGGTTAAATTGCTTGGCCTCCATCCAATTCGCATCCGCTTGCACCCCGAAGTCTTCGCCACAATCACCATCAATGTTGCGCGAACAAAGGATGAGGCAGAACGACAGAATGTGTTGGGCCGCGCAATCATTGGTGATGAGGACGATGCGGCAGAGGAAGAAGCAGCCAATGCCGCTGAACTTGCTGAGCTATTTGAAGAAGGCCCCCCCGCACTCGCCGAAAGCGAGGCAGAACAGGAGCCAGGCGACGCTGAAGATACCAGCAGAATTGAAGACGAACCGAAAGAGACTGCCAAGGACGCCTGAATCGGATCGGAATTTTTGATCATTACGCGTGCTAGCGCCGTATTCAAAGGTGAAAGCACTCGTTAACGATTGTTATCCCCGATATCCTTGTTTCCACAGATACATGTTCATGTTATGTTTGGACTGTAGTCACCCTCAAGTTGGTGTACTTATCGGCCCATGGAAAATTCAGCACCAGATAACAACGTCGCTACGCTGCGGGGCAACGAGACGAGTGGGCCACTCTACCGCAACGCACCCCAGAACGTAGAGATCGAAGCCGCTCTACTCGGGGCGATACTCACCAACAACCGGGCGCATGAGCAAGTCGCCGAATTTCTACAGCCCGAGCACTTTTACGAACCTGCACATCAAAGCGTTTTCGCTGCTGCAGCCAAACTTATTGAAATGGGGCAGCAGGCATCGCCGACTACACTTCGCCATTTTTTTGAACAGGATGACAGCCTCGCCGCTGTTGGTGGCGCGCAATATCTCATGGAACTTGCAACATCCGTATTCTCGACGATCAACGCCGCCGAATATGGACAAACGATCCGCGACCTACATTTGCGCCGCGAGTTAATTACCCTTGGCGAACATGTCGTCAACGAAGGATATCGACTCGACATTGACATCAGCGCCATGGACCAGATCGAAACAACCGAGCAGAGTCTTTACGATCTGGCTACAACTGGCAAAACCGAACGTGGTTACGTCTCGTTGGTGGATGCCGCAAAAAGCGCGGTAGAAATGGCAGAACAGGCTCTCCGGCGCGAAGGGCAAGTCGTGGGCGTCTCCACCGGCCTGAAGGACATTGACCGTTTGCTCGGCGGCCTGCATCCGTCCGACCTGCTCATTATCGCCGGTCGCCCTTCGATGGGCAAAACCGCACTTGCGACAAATATTGCCTTCAACGCCGCTAAGGCAGGGGACACAGTGTTGTTTTTTTCCTTGGAAATGTCGTCGGAGCAATTAGCGACACGTATCTTGTCGGAACAGTCCGGAATTCCATCTGACCGGATACGCCGCGGAGATATTAAGGACGACGAATTCCAGCGCGTCGTCGTTGCCAGTCAGGAGCTTCATCGCACGCCGCTTTTTATCGACGATACGCCAGCGCTGTCAGTATCGGCTCTCCGGACACGGGCGCGGCGCCTAAAACGCAAAAACAATTTGTCGTTGATTGTTGTCGATTATCTGCAGCTCATGCAATCCGGGCTGGGACGACGAAACGACAACCGCGTGCAGGAAATCTCTGAAATCACGCGCGGGCTTAAGACCCTTGCGAAGGAATTAGACGTGCCGGTCCTGGCTCTTTCGCAGCTCAGCCGTCAGGTTGAAAACCGTGACAATAAACGACCCCAACTTGCGGATTTGAGGGAGTCTGGCTCAATTGAGCAGGACGCCGACGTCGTGATATTCATCTTTCGTGAAGAGTATTACCTGGCAAGAGACGAGCCCATAAGCGAATACGACGAAGACACTACCCGCTTCGCCGAGAAATATGAAAAATGGCTGATAAAGAAATCTGAAGTGGAAAATATTGCTGAGGTTATTGTTGCAAAACAACGCCATGGCCCGACCGACAACGTAAATCTGTTCTTCGATGGTTCATTAACACGGTTTGCGGATTTCGACCGCCATCACGATTCCGATGACTACCCTTAAATCATCAGGGCCGGCCCATGCGCCGACCCGCCTAACAATCGATCTCGACGCGATTGTTGCTAACTACCAGATATTATCAAACCGGTCCGCTCCTGCTTCTTGCGCAGCTGTCGTCAAAGCTGATGCATACGGCTTGGGGATCGATGCTGTTAGCCGAACTCTGGCCAGTGCGGGGTGTGGAATTTTTTTCGTTGCGTTGCTTGACGAAGGAATTGCCCTCAGGGAAATTCTGCCTGACGCCGATATCTTTATCCTAAATGGTGTATTTGCCAATGAGGCGCCCGAGTTTCATCGACACCGCCTGATCCCCACCCTCAATGACCTTGGACAGGTCGATATCTGGGCTCGATCATGTCAGTTAAAGGCTCCGCAACCAGCTGCGCTGCAGTTCGATACAGGAATGGCCCGACTTGGCCTTACGCCGGCCGAAAGCGCGACACTGTTGGCAGCCTCCGACAAGCTATCGGCATTTCCAATTGCTGGCGTCTTAAG
>Ga0302135_10000349_pt1 | contig 27853 bp, 29 predicted proteins | sample CBN3_surface_MG_FD_203119 | JGI IMG/M metagenome (GOLD analysis project Ga0302135, IMG submission 203119) | Marine microbial communities from Western Arctic Ocean, Canada - CBN3_32.1 | ecosystem: Environmental > Aquatic > Marine > Oceanic | place: Canada: Western Arctic Ocean | collected...
TGAGTCCGCTGGCGGTACTCGGACGCGGGTACGCCGTCTGCTGGAACGCGGACCGAACCGCCATCGTGCGGGATGCCTCGACCGTGGGGCCGGGCGATGCGGTCCAGGTGACACTCAGTAAAGGCTCGCTGACTTGCGAGGTACGGGATCGCACATATGGACCAGACGATTCAGGATTTTGAGGCGGCGATCGCTGAACTCGAGACGATCGTGCACAAACTCGAGGAGGGCGATCTCGCACTCGAAGCCTCGCTGCAACTCTACGAACGGGGCGTGCACCTCTCCCGCTTCTGCCACGCTCGCCTCGAAGAGGCCGAGCGGCGCGTCGAGATACTCAACGAGCGGGGAGAACTGAAGGCCGCCCCCCCCGGATTGGGCGATCCGCCGGACGACGAACCTCGGCAATGAACACAGCGCTGTCCTTGTACGACTATTTGAGGGAACGGAGGGCCGAGGTGGAGACGGCGCTCGCCAGCGCCCTCCCCGCCTCCCCCGACAGTCCGACGGTCGTGGCCGAAGCCATGCGGTACAGCCTCGACGCGGGTGGCAAGCGCCTTCGGCCCATCCTCTGCCTGGCAAGCGCCGAGGCCGTCGCGGTGCAGCGCGGCGGCGACCCCGACGACGCTCGCGCCCTCGCCCTACCCGCAGCCTGCGCGCTGGAACTCATTCACACTTACTCGCTCGTCCACGACGACCTCCCGGCGATGGACAACGACACCATGCGCCGGGGCAAGCCGACGCTCCACATCGTGGCCGGGGAGGGCATGGCGATTCTGGCGGGCGACGGCCTGCTGACGGAAGCGTTCGCGCTGATGGCCCGCGCACCGGCATCGAGCGACCCGGCCATCGTCGATCGGAAGCTGCGTGTGATCGGTATCGTGGCGACAGCCGCCGGTGCCGTCGGCATGGTCGGAGGACAGGCGCTCGACCTCGCCATGGTGCCGCAGGCTGTGGGCAGTCCTGTGCCGATCGACGCCGACAGTCTGAGGGTGATGCACGCCAAGAAGACAGGCGCACTCATCACGGCTGCCGCGGTGGCGGGCTCGACAATGGGTGGCGGCGACCGGGCGGCGGTTGCTACCATCAGGAGTTGTGCCGAGCGATTCGGCCTGGCATTCCAGATCGTGGACGACATCCTCGACGTAGAGGGCGCGTCGGCGGACATGGGCAAGACACTGGGTAAGGATGCGGCGGCCGGCAAGCCGACGTATCCCGCGATACACGGCATCGAAGCGTCGCGACGCATGGCGCACGATTGCATCGCCCAGGCCGAGACCACGCTCGCGCGCGGCGGTCTTGACGGCACCAGGCTTGGGGAAATCGGCCGCTGGATCGTGGAACGCACGAACTGACGGCAAACGGAAGAAAGCAGTGGGGCACAGAGACATGGGCACGAGGATGAGGATGTTCACGGGAGGCGCGGTGGTGGCGACGGCACTGACCGCCGGCGCGGCGTTCGCCCAGGTACCAGAACCGTCGCTCGCGGAAGCGAAGACGGCGATTGCCGCGGCACTTGCGACCGCGGACACCATGAAAGCCGGATTGGGCTGTGTGGTGATCGACTCGCGCGGCGCCGTCATCACTGCCGAGCGCATGGACAACGCGCTGTTCTTCACCGTCGATGTTGCTCGCGGCAAGGCGCTCGTCTCCGCAACGTTCGGCGGGCCGTCGGGAAGCCTCTCTGCTATGGCGGCCTCGGGCATCGGCGTCACCCTACCCGGGCCCGCAAGCCCCGTCTGGCTACAGGGCGCGGTGCCGCTCACGCGGGGCACCACCACCATCGGGGCGATCGGCTGCAGCGGCGGATCGGGTCAGCAGGACGAGGACGGCGCAAAAGCCGGCGCCGCGACCCTTCAGTAGCCCGCAGGGCACTTGGTGGCGCTCCGTCTTCGCCTCGATCAACTCGTTGTAGACAAGGGCCTCGCGCCGTCGCGTGAGCGTGCGCGGGCCCTCATCCTCGCGGGACAGGTGACCGTCGATGCACGCCCGATCACGAAGGCAGGCACGCCCATCTTGGCCGACGCGCACGTTGCCCTCGTCGCGCCAGACCATCCGTACGTGGGCCGTGGCGGCGTCAAACTGGCGCATGCGCTCGATACCTTCGCTATCTCCGTGAGCGGGCGCGAGGCCCTCGACATCGGCGCCTCGACCGGCGGGTTCACCGATGCACTTCTGCAGCGGGGTGCCTCGCGTGTGGTGGCGCTCGATGTTGGCCATGGTCAGTTCGACTGGAGCCTCCGCAACGATCCTCGAGTGGTGGTCGTGGAGCACTTCAACGCACGAAGGCTCGTGCGTGCCGATCTCCCCGCCCCGGTGGACGTCGTGGTCATCGACGTGTCGTTCATTTCCTTGAAGCAGATACTGCCCGTCGTGCCCCCGCTGTTGCGACCTGGCGCGGACGTGGTGGCGCTAGTCAAGCCACAGTTCGAAGCAGGGCGCGCCGAGGTCCGCAAGGGCATCATTCGCGAACCGGCAATACACGCCAGGGTGCTCGACGAGGTGGCGTCCGCAGCCGCTGAGGTAGGATTGACCAGCGTCGGCTCGACCCCCTCGCCCATCACCGGGGCCAAAGGAAACCAGGAGTTCTTTCTCCACTTCCGTCCATGACCCAATCACCCCTCCAAGGACAACCGCTGGTTCCGGTCACGCGCATGACGTCGGTGGGCGTGGTGGCGAAGGAACGGCTGGAGGCGTCGGACGTCGTGCGGCGGCTCATGGCCTGGCTGGCCGAGCGACAGATTGACGTGGTGCTCGACATTGGCACCGCAGCGCTCGCCGGCGATCATCCCCACCGTGTCGCGACGCGAGAGCAGCTACCCACACTCGTCGACCTGGTTGTCGTCCTCGGCGGCGACGGCACGCTGCTCTCGATGGCGGGTCGCATTGCCGAGGCCGAGTGCGACACTCCAATTCTCGGCGTGAACTTTGGCAGTCTCGGATTTCTGACAGAGATCCGGATAGCCGAGCTCTACCCGGTGCTGGAGTCGGCGCTCGAGGGCCACGCCACTGTGGACGAGCGGCTCATGCTCGTGGCCGAGGCCGGGCTGCATCGTGGGCCCGACACACGCATCGTCCTCAACGACGTCGTCTTCAGCAAGCCAGCCGTATCGCGGATCATCGAGTTGGAAGTCACTGTCGGTGGCGACTTCGTGACGCAGGTCAAGGCCGACGGACTCATCGTGGCGAGCGCCACCGGATCCACCGCCTACAATCTGTCAGCTGGCGGGCCCATCGTGCACCCGGTGGTCGACGCAATCGTACTGACACCGATCGCGCCGCACACGCTCACGAACAGACCCCTGGTGTTACCGGGATCGGCAGTGATCGAGGTACGCCCCAAGCTCACCGGGAACGCCGAAGGGTACGTGACATACGACGGCCAGTCGGGCTACCCGCTTCGCGCTGGAGAGAGTGTCCGTATCTGTCGCGCCGCCCGGACGCTCCGCCTGGTCAAGACGCCCGCGCGCAGCTATTTCGACGTGCTGCGCGAGAAGCTCAAGTGGGGGGAACGATAGCGCCCCGCGGTGAAAGTCCCACTGCGTGCGACGAGCGACGCGGGACTTTCGCCACGGGGTGACAGGCCCTCAGCGTACCTGCACCGACACGCTGACCCGCGCTGTGCGCGGCGCCAGGCAAATGGAGTCGTCGCAGCTCTGGTAACGCACATGAACGGTGAGCCTCTGACTGCCGAGCGGCACTCGCGGTGAAATCGTCACCGGCAGCATGAACTCGGCGCGGTCGCTATACAACTCCACTCGCATGTCGAAGTTCGGATCGAAGACCAGGTATGGCTTCGTTGCATCGATCGGCCCGGCAAACGTGAATACGTCCGCCGGCGCGAGCGTGATACGCGTGGCGACGGGCCCGCCGGGCAACTCGGCCTGCGAGTAGAGGTGCCACCCCTCCCGAATATCGCCGAGTAACTGCATAGTGACGGTCTCGCCGGGCCGCGCAGCGGCCTCCGTCGGAGTCAACAACCAGCTCACCGGGTCGGGAATCGGGTCCACAGCGCCGGCAAAGACCGCCAGCAGAATCGCGACGACTTCGGTCATCATCGAGAGGCTCCGCCGCGTGCGCGAACGGGCGTCATGGCGCTTTGAAGAACTCGCCCCCCCTGGCCACGCTGAATGAACGCGACAACCATCAGGCGGGACGGCGCAATCGCCGCCTGCTTCTCGACGAATGTGATCGGGCCGAACACGTCGTTGCGCAGCTCGAACTCGTCCAGGTAGATCTGGAGCGCGCGGCCGATACCGTCCACATCGAACTCATGCTCGATTGACGTCTGTGCCTCCTCGATCGGCACGGTTACAAGTGCCCGCACGACCATCGGGTGGAAGCGAATTCCGCTCTCCCCGCTATAGCGGAGCTCATCCTCCACCAGCGCCAACCGCAAGGTCAGGCCATCGCCCGCGCCCTCCAATATGGTGGCCGTCGCATGCACCTGCACCGTGGACCCGTTCAGCGCGGCGGTCAATTCCAGGGCTGCCGCCGCCGGTTCGCTCAGTCGCCTCTCGATCAGCGGACTGATTCGGCCGAACACCCGTGCGGAATCCGCGCGTGGCCCACCCCCGGTCGTCCGTGTCGTCCCGTCCACGACAAGCATGGGGACACCTGGCACGTCGTAGTCGGACGCGCGCTTCACCGTATCGGGATTCGTCATCGGATCGGGACGGGGAATGTGCTGGTGGTACATCAGCACGATCACCTCGGGTACGAGCGATGCGAACCGTACCATCGCCGCGTCCACGGCGAGATCGGCAGCAGCACATGGCGGACAACCTGCGCCCGTGAACACCTCCAGCAAGACCGTACGGTCGGAGCGGTCTGGACCGGCGACATAGCGTTCCACGGACACCGGATTCGGGTGGGCGTCCCTATACGCCTGGTCGAGACTCGACTCAAGTGCTGCCAGCGAGCCACCGTGGCGTGTCGCGAAGAGCGTCTCGAACGCCTGGCGGTTGTCCGAATTAAGCACGCCGCTCAGGCTAGCCTGCAGGAACTCGGCGTACGCAGTCTGCTCCTCGCCTGCCTGAAGCGCGATGGCACCAAGTCCTTCAGCGGCCGCCGCGAGCGTGGGGTCGAGCACCCTGGCATCAGTGAAAGCCCGCCGCGCCCGTGACGTCCGGCCCTGCGCGAGGTAGGCACGGCCCAGCGTGCCAAGGATGATCGCGCGGTTTCGTCGGAAAGCTCGGCGAAGACGTGCCTCGTCCGGCGCCGGCATCCTGGCAACCGCCGCCTCTCGCCTGGCCGTGTTGATGACGTCCTGCTCGCGGTAGTCCTTGGCGGCCTTCTCGGCCAGTCGCCGCCCGAGGTCGAGCAGTACATGCCCATCCACGAGCGCCGCCGCGAGGTCGTCAGAGACCACCGGACGATCCTCCTTGGCCGTGGTCGCGAGAATGACGGCGACCTGCCGCTCGATGTCCTTCGTCCTGGCGGGAAAACTCTTGATGAGTAGGGCGAGGATCGCCGAGCGTGCACGGTCGGCGTAGCTACTCTCCGGATACTTGGCGATCATCGTCGCAAACGCATCCAGCGCTTGTTGCGGCGCAACGGTCAAACGGGCCGCCCTGAAGGCCAGACTATCTGGGGGTTCAGATTCCTGCGCAGCAGGGACGAGAGCGCCGGCACCCGCGGCCAAGAGCGCGACGAGGGTGAGTAGCCTGAGCCTCATCCGTCCCAGTGTAACCGCGGCCCAATCGACGAGAGCATGGACAGCCGCTTAAGCCATCTTTTCAAGATTCGAAACGCAATGCTCACACCCCGTGCGCATGCGGGCGGACTTCCTCGCCTCCGTCAGAGGACCTCGATCGGCAGTTGCTGTAAACCGAACTCGAGCGCTTCCTGCTTGGTCGGCATCCAGACGTCGAATCGGTGATCGAACCGCCGGTGCATTCGATCCCAGCAGGTATATATCTGCTGGCCGATGCGGAACTGCGTGCCGAACGGGTACCGACGCGGACAGGCGACGACCCCGTGGGCAACCCGGCGACCGCTCGCGGTGATCCACGGATCGCCCCACGTCTCGTCAGGAGAAGACGAATAGGCGGTGACCACCGCTGGAAACTGCTGAGGTGCTTCGGGCGATGCGGGCGGTGCGGGCTGGAGCGTGATGTCGCCGCGAGTGATACTTGGCGCCAGCGAAACCCATCCGCACACGCTGACCACCAGCGCGAACGTGACCACGATCTGGGTTCTCACCCTTGAGCAATGCATCATTTAGTCAATCCTCCGAAGAACCGTCCATCTGACCCGACCACGCGAAGAGTGGACACGGTTCAATCCGAGCAGATCTCGGATCGAAACGAAGACGATGGGTACGATTCGTGCCCCTACCTGGCTGAAAGTGGAGGGGTTCTACGACGCCGACCTAGAAAACTACGGCGCACTGACAACTAGAACGTTGCCAACTCGACCGGGCAACAGCCCTACCGAGATATATAGGATTGACGCATCGCGTTGCGATGTCAAGTTCTTTTGATATGGTGCGTTAGTCTAAGCCGACCAAGACTAGGACGGCAGACGCGGGCCAGCGACAACCGTCACCAGCTGACACCAAACCCGCAATCGCCAAGCGCCGGACGGTCCGACGCGAATCAGCTACGCGTTCGAACCGGGGACGTTGTCTGCACTGAGCTGGTACCGGGCCGCCGCCTCGCTCATGAACTTCTCGATGGCAGCCATGTAGCGGTCGCTGGCTCCAAGGTGCGCAGCGTCATCACCGGCGTTCCGAAGGACACCGTCGAGATCACCCTGGGTGAACATTACGCTGGCAGCCTCGGCGGACGCTCTGAGAAGAGCCTCGAGCCCCGAGTGAACGTCCTGTCCTGGTCGGACTCGGAGGCACGGGCGGCGTGGCCGGACGGACCGGAATCAGGCACCACGTCCGGAGTTAGCGCTGCGGTTTCAGCAAGGCGGTCGGCCAACATCCGCTCCACTAGGCCTTCGACCAACGCACGAAACTCCTCCACCACTTCGTGGTTCCCGAGCCGAGCATTTACATCGAATGCCTCCAAAGCCCGATCAAAGGCCCGACTGTTCAGTATCTCGACTCCGTTCAATGACATGCGATGTCCTCCATCGCACCAAGTAGGCAAGGACAGCACCAGGGGCGAAACGCCGGCCACTGCGGCTGTTTCGAGGCTCCGGCGCTCGGGAATGTCGGTGCCTCGGCAACGACGGACGTGGGGGCGACAAACCGCCGCCGCTCCGGCTATTCCCTGCCGTCGGCCTCCGAGGTCTTGGGCAGGGCGATGGCGCTCCGAGTCGCCTGGCGTCGTCGGCGGAAATACTCCACCTGAAACCGCCGAACGTTGCTGTTGTGCTCGGCAAGCGTTCTCGCGAAGGCGTGGGTGCCGTCGTTGCGGCTCACGAAGTAGAGATACGGGACGTCCGCGGGACTTAGCGCGGCGACGAGCGAGGCCTCGCCCGGTGCGGCGATCGGCCCCGGAGTCAGACCGCCGTAGCGATACGTGTTGTAGGGCGAGTCGAAGGCAAGATCCGTCCTGCGGATATTGCCATCGTAGGTGCCGGTCTTCTGCAGCGCGTAGATCACCGTCGGGTCGGCCTGCATCGGCATCCCAATTCTCAAACGGTTGCGGTAGACAGCGGCAACGAGGGGGCGCTCATCGTTTGCCCCGGCTTCCTTCTCGACGATGGCGGCCAACGCCACCGCCTGACGCGCGGTGAACCCGGCCGCCTCCGCGCGCCCGCGCAGATCATCGGTGAACACCACCTTGAACCGTTCGACCATCGCGCGCACCAACACGGCGGCGGTGTCATGGCGTGCGAGCTGGTAGGTTTCAGGAAAGAGATAGCCCTCGAGGTCCGTGGCTTCTGGATCCAGATCGGCAATGAGACGCGCGTCCTGCGCCGCGCGCACGAAATCCTCCTCGATTCCAAAGCCCTGCGCTTCGTAGATCTGCGCCATGTCCGCGATGGTCAGGCCTTCGGGAAACGTCAGCCGGCGCGTGAACACGTCTCCCCGCGCGAGCCGATCGATCACCTCCGCGATGAGGGCCTCTTCAGCGAAGAGATACTCCCCCGCCTGCAGGCTCTCGGTTCCACTGCGCCACAGTGCGATTCGAAACAGGTAGGGATCCGACACGACGCCTGCCTCGACGAGTTGCCTGCCTATCTCGGCTACGGTCGTCCGCGGCGGAATATCCAGAAGCCGCTCAGCCTCTCCGTAGCCCTTGTAGGGCTGGTCGAGCCGTCCGAGCACCACGTTCACCGCGACGCCCGCTGCCACGGCCATCACAACCAGGAGGATGACGAGTGCACGAAGAAGCCTACGCATGATTCGCGTCGAGATAGTCCTGCAGGATGACGGCGGCCGCGGCTGCGTCGAGCCGGGCTTTGCGCATGCGCCAATCCTTTTCGCGCACAGCCAGACGGCTCTCAGCTTCGCGACTCGACAGCCGCTCGTCCTGGAACGCGATCGGCAAGCCGATACGAGACTGCAGGGCTTTGGCGAAGATCCGCACCTTCTCGGTCATCTCCGACGGCGACCCGTCGAGGTGGCTCGGCAACCCCACGACCACCGCTTTCACGCCGTCCTCCTCGTCTGCAAGACGCGCAACCTCCTTCGCCACGAGTCCGACACCCTCGCCCTGGTGATTCGGTCTCAACACGGTGAGCGGACGTGCGAGCGTGCGCGTGAGGTCACTCACGGCAATTCCGATCCGTCGGGCGCCGACATCCACTCCCACGACACGCACCAGCCTGACTCTATACTAGGCACGTGGCGCGCCCAGTGACCCTCGCTCGCAGCCCCACAGCGCACCGACACACGGGAGGCGTCGCATGGGTTCTTCTCGTCGCCCTCACGACCGTCAGCGCCCTCCACGGTCAGGAGCCAGATTTGTCCCGTTCCGAGGCGTTGTCGCGCCGCGTGTCCGACCGCGTGCGGTCGCTCGAGGATGAAACTGTGCGGCTGGCAGGCCAGGCGAGAACACTCCTTAGCGAACTGCGCCAACTCGAGACCGAGCGCGACGTTCAGGGGGAAATCAGCCAGAAGGCGCTGTCGGCCTCTCGTGACGCGGCGGTCGCACTGGACGACACCATCGCCAGGCTGACCGACCTCGAGCAGCGTCGCGTGGGGGAACTGCCCGAGCTGCATGCGGGATTGGTGGAGCTGTATAAGCAAGGCCGCAGCGGTTACGCACGCATGCTGCTCAATGCACGGGACCTCAAGGAGATCCGACGGGCGGTCCGAACGGTCGCAGGGCTCGCTCGCATCAACCAGGAGCGGGCCGAGGCGCACAAGCGCACGCTCGAATCGCTGGCGCAAGAACGTGCGGCGCGCGATCGAAATAGCCAAGCGCTCAAGGCAGTTGAAGCCTCCGCGCTCAGTGCCCGTCGGGCGGCGGAGCGTGCGGTCAGCGTCCGGCTGGATCTCGTCACGGAGGTCAATCGCCGCCGCGACCTCGTAGCGCAGTTGGTGAGTGAACTCGAACTGGTCCAGCAGAAGCTGGACGCAACAGTGGCCGACCTGCAGGCTGGTCGGCCGGCTGAGGCCGTGCCGGTGCCGATCACCCTCTTTCGAGGCGCGCTCGCCTGGCCGGTTGAGGGTCAGGTGGCCACAGCGTTCGGCAACACGCCCGCTGACCGGCCGTGGGCAATGCCCAGGCCCGGCGTGGAGGTAGCCGCGGCCGAGGGTACACCCGTCCTGAACATGTACCCGGGCGAGGTGACCTACGCAGATGCCTTCGAGGGCTACGGCACGCTGGTCATCGTGGACCATGGGGGACATTACTCCCTCTACGGCTATCTAGACTCGTCCCAGGTACAGCGGGACCAACTGGTAGAGGCCGGGGCGCAACTGGGCACCGTGGGCTTCGCGCCAACCGGGCCGGCGGCACTTTACCTCGAACTGCGCGTCGACGGTCAGTCGGTCGATCCGGTAGAATGGCTTGGGTCGCCATAGGCACGAGGCCAACCCATGACTTCCCGCACCAGAAGATTCGTACTCGCCGTGTCCGTTCCGGTCATAGCCTTCGCCGTGATCGGCGGCTACCTTGGACAGGCCTTCTCACGCGACGACACCTATAAGCATCTGACGGTCTTCGAGGATGTCTTCTCCATCGTGCTCAACAACTACGTCGAGGAAGTAGACGTGAATAGAGCCATGGAGGGCGCGCTCCAGGGGCTCTCCGACGCGCTGGACGCGGACAGCGAGTACATCACGGCGGCCCAGGTCCAGACCATGGCACCCTCTGTGGGCTCCGAGACAGCCGAAGTCGGCATTGAGCTGATCCGGCAGTACTACCTCCGCGTCGTCTCGGTCCGTGACGGCTCTCCGGCGGACCGGGAGGGCATTCGTACCGGCGACTTTATCCGGGTTATCGACGACCGGGCCACGCGCAACATGACGACCTTCGAGGGCAGGCGTCTGTTGCAGGGGGCTCCTGGCTCCACCGTGTCGCTGGTTGTCATCCGAGGTAGCGCGACCGAGCCCCACGTGGTTGATCTGGTGCGAGAGCACTCGACGGGCCCGGACGTGACCTCTCGGATAACCGCGCCCGGCATCGGGTATATCCGCATCCTCGAGTTCTCAGCGTCGGCGGTGGCGGGATTGGCGCAAGCAGTCACGACGCTCGAGAAGGCTGGCGCCACACGCTTCGTGATCGACCTCCGCGGCACGGCCAGAGGTCAACTCGAACAGGGTGTCGCGGCGGCGCGCCTGTTCGTGAAGACAGGCATACTCTCCGTTCGGCAGGGGAAGGGCGACGAACGCGAGACGGTGCGTGCGGCCGACTCCGAGGGCAACGTCACGGCGCCGGTTGTATTGCTGACGAACCCAGGGACCTCGGGAGCAGCCGAAGTCTTCGCCGCGGCGCTCGACCCGAATGACCGCGCAACGCGGATCGGCCAGCGCACGCTCGGTCGCGCCGCGCGACAGAGACTGGTCCCGCTTCCGGACGGCAGTGGTCTCTGGCTCTCATACGAGCGCTATCTCACGCCCACGGGCGAGCCGCTACACCAGCAAGGCCTGACGCCGGACGTCGAAGTGGAGGTACCCGTCACCGAATTCGGCGCCGCTCCCCCTCCAGGCGACCCGGCAATGGACAAAGCGATCGAGCAACTGACGGACAAAAAGGCTGCCTAGCCTTCTTTTGCTATACTGGTTCTTCTGACCAAGCCCTGAATTTGCAACGAATAGGCGCGTAGCTCAGCTGGTTAGAGCGCCTCCCTGACACGGAGGAGGTCAGTGGTTCGAGTCCACCCGCGCCTACCATTCCGTATCCTGCCGTGAACGACGTCACCGTTACTCTTCCAGACGGCTCGAGCCGTAGCTTGCCGGCGGGTGCCCCCGTTCGGGACGTCGCCGCCGCGATTTCCCCGCGACTGGCCAAGGCTGCACTTGCGGCGCTCGTCGACGACCAGTTGGTGGACCTCACTCACCCGCTCTCGAGTGACGCGGTAGTGCGGATCATCACCGTCGAGAGCCCAGAGGCTCTTCAGTTGCTGCGTCACAGCGCGGCTCACCTGCTGGCGGCAGCCGTGACCAGCCTCTTTCCTGGAGCGCAATGCGGCATCGGCCCCGCTACCGAAGAGGGATTCTTCTACGATTTCGTGGTGCCGCGGCCCTTCGTACCGGAGGACATCGAGCGGATCGAGGCCAAGATGCGGCAACTCGCACAGGAGGACCTCCCGTACGAACGGCAACTCTGGCCACGCGACGAGGCGTCTCGTTTCTTTGGTCAGCGCAGCGAGCCGCTCAAGATGCAGCTCATCGACGAGAAGACCGTGGGCCAGGCCGAGGTGTCCTGCTACACGATTAAGGATCGCGATACGTTCGTAGACTTCTGCACCGGACCGCACGTGCCGTCCACCGGCAAGCTCAAGGCATTCAAGCTGCTAACCACGTCGAACGCCTACTGGAAGGGTGATGCGCGCAACCAGCCGATGCAGCGGGTCTATGGCACGGCGTTCCGCTCCGCCAAGGACCTGCAGCAGTATCTGCATAGACTGGAGGAAGCCAAGAAGCGCGACCACCGAAAAATCGGCAAGGAGCAGAAGCTCTTCATGTTCCACGCCTGGGCGCCAGGGGCTACCTTCTGGCTCGCCAAGGGCACCATCCTCTGGAACACGCTGGCCGACTACATGCGCGGCGTGCTCCTCCCGGCGGGCTACGTCGAGGTGAAAGCGCCAATCGTCTTCAATAAGTCGCTCTGGGAGACCTCCGGACACTGGGAGCACTACCGCGAGAACATGTTCCTCGTCGAGTCCGAGCACGAGCAGATGGGCCTCAAGGCGATGAACTGCCCTGGGCACATGCTGATCTTCGCCAACGAGGCACGAAGCTACCGCGACCTGCCCATCCGATTCCACGAGCAGACGGCGCTCCACCGGAACGAGGCCTCCGGAGTAATTTCCGGGCTCACCCGCGTGCGGCAGTTCAGCCAGGATGACGCCCACTGCTTCGTGATGGAGTCGCAGATCGGCGAGGAGGTGGAGCGGGTGCTCCGGCTCGTCCAGCGCGTGTACGGCGACTTCGGACTGAAACCTTCGATGAAGCTCTCGACGCGGCCGTCGGAGTTTCTGGGCAGACCGGAGCAGTGGGACCATGCCGAGGCCGAACTCAAGAGGGCCCTGGATGCCGTGGGCGAACCCTATACGATCAACGAAGGCGACGGGGCGTTCTATGGCCCGAAGATCGATTTCGACGTCACGGACGCGATCGGACGTGAGTGGCAGTGCGCCACGGTCCAGCTCGACTATCAACTACCGGATCGCTTCGACCTGAAGTACACCGGTGCAGACAACGCCGAACACCGCCCCGTGGTCATCCACCGGGCCATCTTTGGCAGCTTCGAACGATTCGTGGCCCTGCTTATTGAACACTTTGCCGGGGTGTGGCCGCTGTGGCTGGCCCCGGTGCAGGCCGTGGTGCTGCCCATCTCAGACCGCCACCTTTCCTACGCCAAGCAGATACGGGACCAACTGGCCGCCGCGGGGCTCCGGGTGGATCTTGATGATCGCCAGGAGAAGATTGGTTATAAGATCCGTGAGGCGCAATTGCAGAAGGTCCCCTATATGCTGGTGACGGGTGACCGGGAGGCTGCCGAGAACGCTGTCTCGGTGCGCAGTCGGACCGGCGGCGACCTTGGCGGTCGTCCGGTTGCCGACTTCATCGCCGCAGCGCTCGACGAGATCGGCACCAAGGCTCAGGTGCCCGCGCTCGCCGGCATCCCAGATCCGACCACGTAGGCCGGGCTGGACACGGATACGACAGGGAGGCAGTTATCGCATACGATCGTTCGCCCAGACGTGACGACCGCACTCGCATCAACGAGCGCATTCGAGTTCGCGAAATCCGAGTCATCGATGACTCGGGCGAACAGCTTGGCATCATGGCGCCGCAGGCGGCCATCACCATCGCCCGCCAGAAATCGCTCGACCTGGTGGAGATCTCTCCGACGGCTGTGCCGCCAGTCTGCCGGATCATGGACTTCGGTAAGTACCAGTACGCGGAGCAGAAGCGCACGCGTGAGGCCAAGAAGAACCAGAAGGTGATCGAGGTCAAGGAAATCAAGTTCCGGCCCAAGGTGGATGAGCACGACTATCAGTTCAAGAAGAAGCACATCGAACGATTCTTGGCCGAGGGCGACAAGGTGAAAGCGACGATCTTCTTTCGCGGACGCGAAAACGCGCACCCGGAGATCGGGCGACGAATCCTGGAACGACTGATCAATGAACTGGCCGAGATAGCCATCGCGGAGACTGGGCTTCGCCAGGAGGGCAACCAGATGCACGCCATTCTGAGCCAGAAGGCCGGACGGAAGACAGCGCCGAAGCGGGTGGACGTCGCGCCTGCAGCTGCAGTGACAGAGGAATAACGAGTTATGCCGAAACTGAAGACGCACAGAGGCGCTGCCAAGCGCTTCAAAACCACCGGTACGGGAAAGTTCGTACGCGTGAAGGCCTTCAAACGCCACATTCTCACGAGCAAGACCACCAAGAGCAAACGCCAGATGCGTGGCTCAGTGGAGGTTTCCCCGGCGGATGCACCCCGGCTGCGCCGAATGCTCCCGTTCAAGTAAACTGACGCGTTGAGGCGCGAGAGCGGACCATGCTCCTCGCGCAGTTCGAGCAACTGATAGGACACGCACATGCCGAGAGTAAAGAGAGGGACCGTTCGCCGCGCCAAGCGGAAGAAACTGCTGGCTCGGGCGAAGGGGTACTTTCAGACCAAGAGCAAGCTGTATCGCGCGGCGAAGGAGTCAGTCGACACGGCTGCCAAATACGCCTACATCGGCCGAAAGCGGAAGAAACGCGACTTCCGGAGCCTGTGGATCGTTCGGATCAACGCAGGAGCCCGGGAAAACGGCCTGACGTATTCGACGCTGATGTCCGGCCTCAAGGTGGCCGGCATTGAACTGGACCGCAAGGCACTCGCCGATCTGGCGGCGACCCAACCCGCAGCGTTCGCCCAGGTGGTCGCGCAAGCGAAGGCCGCCCAGCCGTCAGCCTAGGGACACGTCGGCGGTATTCTTGCCAGCCACAGGCATACGCGTCCTCCACACGGGGAGGGGCGCGTGTCCCCGTGGCTTTCTTTGTGATGCATGACTGAGCCCACCCTCACGCCGGCCGCGGTGGACGCACTACGCCAGCAATTCCGGACCAGCCTCGGCGTAGCCGACACGCCCGCGCGTCTTTCGACGCTCAAGGACGAATTTCTTGGGCGCAAGGCCGGCCTCGTCACCGTACTGCTCAAGGGTCTGGGCTCGCTAACGCCTCACCAGAAGCGTGAACTCGGCCCGTTGGTCAACGCGCTGAAGCGTGAGATCGAAGCCGGACTGGCCGACCGCCGAAGTGCCATCGACGAGGCTCGGCCCGCCGGAGCGGTGGATGTCACCCTGCCTGAACGCGAATTGCCGCTCGGTCGCATCCATCCGCTGATGCGGGTGCGTCAGCAGGTCGAAGACATCTTCATGCGCATGGGCTACGAGATCCTCGAGGGTCCAGAGGTGGAGGACGACTTCCACAACTTCGAGGCGCTCAACATGCCTCCAGACCACCCTGCGCGCGACATGCAGGACACGCTCTATCTCGACGCTCCGATCGTCGGCAGCACCTGGGGCGCTCACCGAGTTCCCGGCGCACCCGCGGCACAGGTACGCGCTGCCACACTCCTCCGCACGCACACCTCGGCGATGCAGATCCGTTACATGAAAACGTTTCCGCCGCCCGTCCGAATCATCGTCCCAGGTCGCGTCTACCGCCGCGACAATCTCGACCTGAGTCACACGCCGATGTTCCAGCAATTCGAGGGGCTCGTCGTCGGAGAGGGCGTCACGCTCGCCGATCTGAAGGGCACGTTCGAGGCCATGATGAGCGAACTGTTCGGCGACGTGCGCGTGCGACTTCGGCCAAGCTTCTTCCCCTACACGGAGCCGAGCGCCGAGGTGGACATCAGCTGTCAGAGCTGCGGCGGCGACGGATGTGGCACGTGCAAGCACACGGGCTGGCTTGAGATCCTCGGCAGCGGGATGGTGCACCCGGCGGTATTCGAAGCGGTCGGCTACGACCCCGAGCAGGTCTCCGGATTCGCCTTCGGCATGGGGCTCGAGCGTGTGGCGATGCTGAAGTACGGCGTGGATGACATCCGCCTGTTCTACGAAAACGATCTCCGCTTCCTGGAACAATTCCCACCCCTATGAAGATCCCCCTCTCGTGGCTGCGCGACTTCGTCGACGTTCCGGGCACGGCGGACGAGATCGCCCGGACCATGTCCGTGCGCGGATTCGCCGTCGAGGGCATCGAGCGTGTCGCGGCCATACCGCGCCCTGGCGGCGCGCAGGCCGAAGTGCCGACGGCGGTCGATGACGACGCGGTGATCGATTTCGAGGTCACCGCCAATCGACCCGACTGCATGTCGGTGGCCGGCATGGCACGCGAAATCGCGACCGCCTTTGCCCTGCCGCTCAGAGAACCGGGGTTGGCTGCACCCGGCGGGGCGACGCCGGGAGGCGGACTCGTCCTGGCCGAGTTGGCGCGCGTGAACCGAGGCGACATCGAGGTTGTCATCGAGGACCCGGACCTCTGCGCCCGGTACATGGGCGCCGTAGCAACAGTAGGGGTGGCCCCGTCGCCTGACTGGATGCAGGCCAGACTGCAGGCGGCCGGCGTGCGCCCCATCAGCAACATCGTGGACATCACGAACTACGTACTTCTTGAGCTCGGCCACCCGATGCACGCTTTCGACCTTCGCGCTCTCCAGGGTAAGCAGATTCGCGTGCGCTCTGCCAGACAGGGCGAAATACTGCGTACGCTTGACGGCCAGGATCGAACACTCTGGCCAGCCGCGCTCGTCATCGCCGACGCGGCGCGCGCCGTCGCCGTGGCCGGCGTCATGGGTGGGGCGGACTCCGAAGTTGTCGACTCGACCACCGCCATCGTGTTCGAAAGCGCCTGCTTTAACCCTCTTTCGGTTCGCCGCACGAGCCGTCGGATGGGTCTCAAGACCGAAGCCAGCATGCGGTTCGAGCGCGGCGCTGACCCGAATCTGGCGTCGGTGGCCATGGCCAGAGCCTGCGCCTTGCTCGAGGCCACTGACGCGGGTCGCGCCGGGGGCACCGTCGTGGACGCCTACCCACTACAAGCGGCCCCATCGCTCGTCACGCTCCGGCGCGAGCGCATCAGCGCCTTGCTCGGCGCGCCGATTCCAGACGTCGACGTGGAGCGAATTCTCACCGCACTCGGTTTCGCGCTGGAACCCGCCCTCGCGGGCTGGGCCGTGACCGTGCCGACGCGGAGAGTGGACGTGCTGCGCGAGGTGGATCTCATCGAAGAAGTCGCTCGGCACCACGGCTTCGACCGGCTACCGGTGACCTTCCCGATCCTCGCAGCGGCTACGGCAGCGCCGGACCCCCGTATCGCACAGGTGCGCGGGCTGCGGACCGTGCTCACCGGCGCAGGCTTCTCTGAAGCGGTGACGTTTGGGTTCATCGAAGAGGCCGCCGCCGCGCCGTTCGCCGCTGAGGGTGACCTGATGCCAATTGCCAACCCGCTCTCCGCCACGTTCGGCGTACTGCGACCATCCATCCTGCCTGGACTCGTCGGTGCGGTGGCACACAACCGACGCCGGGAGCGCCGCGACATCCGCCTGTTCGAAGTCGGCAATCGATTCCACCGGGGCCGCGGCGAGCGGCGAGCGGTGGCGTGCGCCTGGACTGGGGCGGCAGTTGGCAATCACTGGGGTGGGGGTGCCAGAGACGTCGACTTCTTCGATATCAAGGGGATCGTCGAACGACTGTGCGAGGCGCTGCGCGTCCAGGTTCAGGTGGTTCCGAATCGTGAGGAGTGGCTTGTCAACGGCCGGGCGGGTGCAGTCCTGCACGACGGCGTACCGATGGGCGTCTTCGGCCAACTCCGTCCTGCGATTGCGGATGCGCGCGGTGTGCCAGAGGGTGATGTCGTCTACGTGGCCGAACTCGACCTCGACGCCGTGGACGCCTCAGCGCTCTCGATACCAGTGGCCGTCACGCCGCTGCCCCGCTTTCCGTCCGTCACACGCGATGTGTCGATACTGGTGAACGATACGCTGCCGGCCGAAGAAGTCCGCCGTACCATTCGTGCCGCGGCGCCCGCCTCGCTGGCGAACGTCCGTGAATTCGACCGATACCAGGGCAAGGGCGTTCCGGACGGCAGGGTCTCGCTGTCGGTGCGCCTGACGTTTCGCTCGGTCGAGCGCACGCTCACGGATGCAGAGGTTCAATCGGCAGCCCACGCAATCGTCACCGCGCTTATCGACAAGCACGGCGCGATCCAGCGATGATTCCAGTGACCCATGCACGCGATCGGAACCAGCTCGCGCCCAAGCGCAGCTTGAAACTTGGTTCCCTTCGTGACATTCTCTCGGCGGTATCCCTTTCCATATAGCGAGGTCGGCGGATGGTGAAACAGGCGGCTGCACAAAGCGTGGGACTTGAGCCCATCGATCGGCTCGAAGAAAAACTCACCCTGCTCGTCTCGCTCGTCGGGCAACTGCGTGCCGAACAGGCGCAAGTCATGGACCAGAACACCAGGTTGAGCGAAGAAGTCGATGGCCTGCGCACCAAACTGGCGGACTCCGAAGACGCAATGCATGCGGTGACCACGCTCCGAGACGAGCGCGACGTCATTCGTTCGCGGGTGGGTCAGATGTTACAGCAGCTCGAGCAGCTGAGTGTCTGAACTACAAGTTATCACCGTCGAGATCGCCGGCCAGCGGTATCCGATCCGCAGCACACTCGACCCCGACTACGTAACCGAACTGGCGGCCTACGTAGAACGCAAGATGCAACTGGCGTCAGACATTGCCCCGACCAGCGACGTCGTTGGCTTGGCAATCCTGGTCGCCCTCAACGTCGTCGACGAACTCTTCAGGGCAAAGAAACAGCACTCGGCTGTCGATGGCGATCTCAATGATCGGGCCCTCCAACTGGAACGGATCGTCGACGACGCGCTCGCGCAGATCCCCGGCGCCACCGCCATCGCCGCACCTTGACCCTCTAGGAACCCGGGCGTAATATTCGATTCAGTTCCCTGCTTTGCTTGTGATGGTTTTCGGAGGCTCGCTTGAGCCAACGCTTAATCCAAGCGAGCCACGAGGTCGCGCGATGTGCATGCCTCTGAATCGAGGAAGCCTGGAGCGCGATTTATCAACAGTGGCTCCACCTGCTAACACAGGTTCATGCGACCTCCCCACACGGCAAAGCGGGGCACTCTCTCCGGCAGCCATCGCTCCAGCGCCTGGCCTCTTGATTCAATGACAGCGTCACCTCCCTCGACCGCGGACGGCACGACCGTCGCCGACTTCGGCGAACGTGCGCTCGTGGTCCGCGTCACGGATCGACTGACCAGCCCCTCCTGGGTGACCGTCGGCGCAGGCGATGATGCGGCGGTCCTGGAGCCGGTGCCTCGGACCCTTGAAGTGCTCAGCACCGATGCTCTTGTGGAGGGCGTCCATTTCGATCGCCGTTTCTGTTCACCTGACGCCATTGGCCACAAGGCCCTGGCCGTCAATCTGAGTGACCTCGCGGCGATGGGCGCCACCCCACGCGCCGCACTACTGTCTCTGATGCTGCCAGACGACCTTCCCGTCGTAGACCTGGACCAACTGCTCGATGGCCTGTTGCGTGTGGCCGAAGACCACAACGTCGCACTCGTCGGCGGCAACATAACGCGCGCCGGCGCCGATGGCCGACGGGCCCTGATCGTGTCGGTGACCGCGCTCGGCACGGTGGGCCGGCGCGACGTGCTGACACGAAGCGGCGCGCGCCCCGGAGACGACGTATATGTGACCGGGTCGATCGGTGCAGGCGCGGTTGGCCTTGGCTCACTGCGTAGCGCGATGGAGACACCCGGAACACCGCCAGAGACCGGGGCGCCTGGCACGGCACTGGACGCATGTCGAGCGCGGTATCTTCGGCCGGTGCCCCGGGTGCGGGTCGGCATGCTCCTCGGCCGGAACCGTGCAGCGACGGCCTGCATGGACCTGAGCGACGGCCTGGCCGACGCCGCGCGGCAACTGGCGTCGGCTTCCCAGGTGGGCCTGACACTCGACGCTGCGGCGCTGCCGATCGACGAGGCCGTCATGGCGTGGTATCGCGACCGTGGGCAGGATGAACTTACCGCCGTGCTTGCCGGCGGAGACGACTACGAACTGCTCTTCACCGTGCGGCCTGAGCGCCCAGGCCGCCTGCGTGCTGTCCGGCGATATGCCGGAGACCTGCCAATCACGCGGATCGGCACGGTCACCAGGAAACGGGAACTGCGACTGACCACGTCCGACGGAGACCGCGATCTGCCGACCGGATACGAACACTTCCGTTCGTGAGAACCATCTCGCGCGCTCACGGCCACCGCATCGCCATGACGGTGGTCGCCGTCATGGGCTTCGTGGTTCTGTACGAGGCCACGATCCACGACCGCATCTGGCGTGAAGTCGCCGCTGCGGATCCGGCGCTCCTGCCGGTCGGCAGCGCCAAATGACGCGCCGGCCGTTCCGAGTGAACCGCCGGCCTTGGATGTGAACTCGGCCGTCCTCCATCAGGCACCGGCAGCGCCGGATGTCACCGGCGCGACGACCGACACCTCGGCACCCGATCCCGACTCCGCCCCTTTGAACTGAAGCCGGTACAACCGGTGGTAGATTCCGCGGCGTGCAAGGAGCTCCTGGTGGGTTCCCGATTCGCGGAGCTCTCCCTTGTGCAGCACGAGAATACGGTCCATGTCCTGAATCGTCGACAGTCGGTGAGCGACAGCGATGGTCGTCCTGCCCTCCATCAGCACATGGAGCGCGTCGCGGATCAGTATCTCGGTTTCCGTATCCACGCTGGACGTTGCCTCATCCAATACGAGCACATTGGGGTTAAAGGCCAGCGCGCGCGCGAACGACAGCAACTGTTTCTGCCCAACGGAGAGCGTCGCCCCTCGCTCGGCGACAGCTGTCTCGATTCCCGCCGGCAGCGCATTCACGAAAGGCTCCGCATGAACGGCCCGCAGTGCTGCACGAACGGCCTCGTCCGAGAGCGACGCCCGACCAAGTCGCACGTTGCTTGCCACGGTTCCCGAGAAGAGGTGCACGTCCTGCGACACGAGTCCGAAGCGCGATCGCAGATCCTGCAGGCCCATGTCACGAACGTCCACACCATCCACCGTGATGCGTCCCTGCTGCACGTCGTAGAACCGGAGCATCAGGTTGATGAGGGTCGTCTTACCGGATCCCGTGGCGCCGACGACGGCTACTCGCTGGCCAGGCTCCACCTCGAAGGAGACGTCGCGCAGCACCGCCTCGTCGCCGACGTACCCAAACGTCACGTGGTCGAAGACGATTCGCCCACGCGCCTCCCAGGCTGGGCACACCGGCGCCGTCGGATTGCTGACGTCCACCGGGGTGTCGAGGAGGGCGAAAATCCTCTCCGAGGAGGCCATCGCGGCCTGCAAGGTGTTGAATTTCTCCGACATGTCGCTGATCGGACGGAAGAAGCGCTGCGAGTACTGGATGAAGGCCACGAGCGACCCGAGGGTCAGGGCTTCTTGCACCACGAGCCCGCCGCCCCGCCAGACGATGAGCGACACGGCCAATGCGCTCACCAGTTCGACAGCAGGGTAGAAGACCGCGTAGTAGTAGATCGACTCGACGTTGGCATCGCGGTGCGCGCGATCGATCTCGTCGAATCGCTCGAAGTCCCTCCCCTCGCGCCGGAACAGCTGCACGGTGGACATCCCGGTGATCCGTTCCTGCAAGAACGCGTTGATCCGAGCGATCCTGGTGCGGACGATGCGGTACGACCCCCGGACGTTGGTCCGGAACCACTGGGTCACCAAGGCGATGAGCGGCAGCACCGAGAACGTCAGGAGCGCCAGCCGCCAATCCATCCACAAGAGCACCGCCATGATGCCGACCAGCGTGAAGACGTCGCCGAAGATCGACACGACGCCTGAGGTGAACAGGTCGTTCAGCGAGTCCACGTCGGTCGTGACGCGTGTCATCAGTCGGCCGACGGGATTGCGGTCGTAGAAGCGCAGGTCGAGCCGTTGGAGGTGCCGGTACACCTGCATCCGGATGTCGTGCATGATCCGCTGTCCCGTCATCTGCAGCGTCCACACCTCGACGTACTCGCAGGCAAACGAGCCGACAAGCATCGCCATGTAGATGGCGGCCACCAGCCCCAGGCCAGACAGATCTCCCGCCGGGATATAGGTGTCGATGATCACCTTGGCCAGATAAGGCGGGGCCAGCTGAAGCAGGGCGTGGACCAGGATGGCGACAAACGCGATCGCCACCTCGCGCCGGTACGGCCCGAGATAGGCGAGCAGCCGCCGCATGAGACGTGCGTCGTAGGCCTTGCCGAGGACGTCTTCTTCGTGGAAGCTCATCGTGTCAGGAGGCCTCCAGCTCTTCCTCGAGCAGTTGCCGGCGATGCAACTCGGCGTACTGACCGTCGAGGGCTACCAGTTCGTCATGGCGGCCCCGTTCGACAATTCGCCCCTCGTCGAGCACGAGGATGAGGTCCGCGCCGCGCACGGTGGAGACGCGGTGCGACACGATGATCGACGTGCGCTGGTGCATCACTGAGCGCAATCGGCCCAGGATCTCCTCTTCCGTGTACGTGTCAACCGCGGAAAACGCGTCGTCGAGCACCAGGATCTTGGAATCCAGGACGAGTGCCCGTGCGATGGCTACGCGCTGCTTCTGTCCACCGGACAGCGTGATCCCGCGCTCTCCCACCGCCGTGTCGTATCCCTGGGGGAAATCCTCGACGTCCTTGTCCAGCCTCGCGATACGAGCCGCCTCCTCCACCCGTTCACGCAGCCCATCGTCATGCCGAATAGCGAAGGCCATGTTCTCGGCGAGGGAGTCGCTGAAGAGGAACGGCTCCTGCGGAACGAAGGCAATTGTGCCGCGCAGCACCGCGAGCGGAATGTGCCGCACGTCCACCCCGTCGATGAACACCGTGCCGGGTGGCGGGTCATTAAGCCGTGGTAATAGGCTGAGAAGCGTGGATTTGCCAGACCCCGTGCCGCCCACGATCGCCACCGTACTCCCCGCCGGAATGACCGCCGACACGCTGTCCAGCACAACGCGCCCAGAACCCTGTGGAGGTTCGCCGGAGGCCGCGTAGGTGAAGGTCAGGTTTCTGAACTCGATGTCGCCGCGTACGGCCGAGACCGACGATACAGCCGTAGTCGCCTCCGCGTCCGTGATCGCCGGCACGGCATCCATGACCTCGAGCATCCGCGCCCACGACGCCATCCCGCGCTGCAGCAGGTTGGTCACCCATCCGAAGGCCATCATCGGCCACGAGAGCATCAGGAGGTACGCGTTGAACGCGACCAGTTCACCCACCGTCATGCGGCCGGCAATGACGTCCCGGCTCCCTAGCCACAACACCAGCAACACGCCGATGCCCATCAGGAGCTGAATGCTCGGATAGAACGCACCTTGCAGACGGATGAGTGCCCGGTTGCGCTCGACGTACTCGTCGTTGGCCGCCCGGAAGCGTGCGATCTCGAACGACTCCTGACCGTAGGCGCGCACCACCCGCACGCCAGCCAGCGCTTCCTGGGTGACCGCGCTGAGGTCGGAGAGCTGTGCCTGGATACGGTCGAACCGTCGATGGATGGCAGCTCCGAAGTAGCGGACAGCGATCGACACGAGCGGCAGCGGGATGAGCGACAGGAGCGTCAGCCGAACGTTGATCGACAGCATCAGTAGAATCGCGACCACGAAGGTGAGGCTCGTGTTGGCGAAATACATCACCGCTGGCCCGATCATCATCCGCACGGCGTTGAGATCGTTGGTTGCCCGCGACATCAGGTCGCCGGTCCGATGCCGGTGGAAGTAACCCAGCGATAGCCGCTGGAGGTGCGCGAAAAAGTCGTTCCGCAGGTCGTATTCGATATCCCGAGACGCGCCGATGATCAGCCGGCGCATCACGAACCGGAACACGCCCCCGACGGCGGCCAGCAGGAGCAGCAGCACGGCGTAAAGCCGTAGCTTCCCCACCGTCACCCCTTGCTGTAGGTCGTCCACCGCATATTTCAGGACCCAGGGGGCACTCAACTGAATGACAGTGGTGATGACGATGGCGGCCAAACCCTGGATGAAGGTTCGACGGTAGCGGCTCGCGTAGACCAGCAAGCGACGGGCGGGCGACATTTTCTGAGTATATCGAAGCGCTGTGGCGCGGCCGGCCACAGCAATCACAACACCGGCTCACCGTCACCTCACTTCACAGCGATACTAGGAGCATGCGTATGCACAATCTCATGGGACCCGCGGTGTTCCTGGCCGCGAGTCTCACGGCCGCCACCTCCCAGGCCCAGTACTCGCCCGCCCCACCGGATGTTGGCGACTACAACATCGCGCTGCGTGCCTCACTGTGGAAGCTGACGCCTGAGCAACTCACCGTGAGTGCCGGGCCCGGCGGCACAGATCTGGACCTGTCGAGCGCGTTCGGATTCGAAACCAAGTGGACGAAGGACATGGGCCTCGTGCTCAGAGGGGGCAACCACAAGCTTCGACTGAATTACCTGAAGCTCGACTACGCCGGAACCGCCACGCTTGATCAGGCGTTCACGTTCGGCGACCGCGGGTTCGGCGGCACTGCCCCATCGAGCACCGCATTCGAGTGGACCTCGCTCCGCGCCGACTACGAGTACGATTTCGTGTCCACCCCGCGCGGCTTCGTCGGCGTGATCGCCGGGGTCCTCTTCAGCCGAGTCACGGCCGACATCTCCGACCCCATTGCCGGTGCGTCAATGACCGACGCGCAGGCGCCGATCCCAGCCTTCGGCGGTATCGTCAGCGTGTTCGTGATTCCCAGAGAACTGTCGGTCACGGTAGAGGTCTCCGGCATCAAGGTGCCGGACGTCATCGACAGGTTCGAAGGAAAACTGCTGAGCATCGACGCTTACGCGTCCCTGTACTTTGGCCGGAACTTCACGTTCGAAGCCGGATACCGGTCGCTCGACGTCACCTACGCCGTCGAGGAGGACGCTGGACACCTACAGCTGAAGGGGCCGTACGTTGGCGCGTCAGTGCGTTTCTAAAACACGCCGTCAGGGAACAGTTCGAAGGGTGCGGCCCTCAGACTCCTGGGCCAATGTCGTAGAGACGCCGGTAGTCCTCGGTGGTGCTGAGGATCTTCTTCACGTATAGCTGTGTCTCCGGGAACGGGATGTCATCGACGAATTCATCTTGCTCCAGGCCTGGACGCTCCTCCACCCAGCGCGCCACCCGATTCTCGCCTGCGTTGTAGCCGGCGAGCGCCAGATGGACGCCGACGAATCGGTCCAGGAGATCCTTCAAGTACGCGGTCCCGAGGCGGACATTGGCCTCCGGCGTTCGCAGCAACGCGTTGGTGAACGGCACCTTGAGCTTCTTCGCGTAGCGGCGGCCAGTGGCGGGGAGCAACTGCATCAGGCCCATGGCATTCGCGCCTGACCTAATGTCCGGCGTGAACGTGGACTCCTGTCCGATGAGCGCCGCGAGCAGGTACGGGTCAAGATCGTTCGCCGCGGCGTAGGCCTTGATAAGCGGCCAGTACTCGAGCGGAAACACCACGCCGAGCACCTCGCGCGGCAGATGCTCGCCGCTGGCTGTGAGGTACTGCGGGTAGGCGCGCTTCATCTGGTTGATGGCGCCTCGCACATTGTCGAAGCGTTCCCGGGAACGCTGGGCCAAACCCTGTTGTTGTCTGAGCCACGCCACCGTGGCCTGCAGCGACGCTGTCTCCCCAAACACTCGCTGCACGTAGCGCACCTCCCGCATCGCATCCTCGAAGAGCCCAAGGGCGATCAGCGCGCGGATGGTGGCCGCGCTGGGTGGCGGTGGCGGGGGCGATGGCGCGGACGGCACGCGCCCTTCGCGCAAGATCATCGGCTCTCCCGTGGCCGAGAGCCGTCGGGTGGCCAGGCGGCCGTAGTAGGAATTCTGATAGTCGGTGATCGCGAGGCGATAGCGCGCCGCCGCCGCGTCCACTTCGTTCAGTTTCTCGTGGGCGCGACCCGCCCAGTAGAGCCAGGCCGGACGCCGATCGGCCCGAGGGATCGCCACCGCCGCTTCCTCGAAGAGGCGAGCCGCCTCTCGGTAGCGGCTGTCCCGGTAGGCGAACCAGCCAACCCTCCAGGTCGCCCGCTCGGCATGTCGTCCATCGGGAAACCCCCGAAGCATGTCCCGGAAGACACGATCAGCCTCATCGTCCTCATCGTCGATGATGTAGTACGAGGCAAGGCTGTTGAGCGCCTCCTCGGCCCACCGGCTGGCCGGGAACGCACGAACGAGATCTGTCACCTGCGAGATGAATGTCTTGGAACGCTTCAGGGCGCGCGCGGTAGCGAGACGAAAGTATCGTGCCTCCGCCTGCCTGGACGACCCACCGGGCAACCCCTCCAGCGCATCCCGCGCGGCGGTGAACCGACGCAGCCGATAGTCGCACTCAGCACGCCGCAGTTCAGCTAGCGCGCGGTCGTCGCCTGTCGCCATCCCCACGATGCGGTCGTACGCTTGCCAGGCGGGCTGATAGTGCCTCGCGGAAAATAGTCGATTCGCCCGGCCCAGCTCGCCGGCCAGCATTTCAGCCGTTGGCTCAGCCTTTGGGTCGAGACGAGCGATCTCCCGCTCCGCCTCCTCGGCCTCGATGCTCAGCGGGAACTCTACGTACAGGCGCCGGTATGCCTGCAGCGCACGATCTGGCCTGCCGGCCAGGTCAGCGGCCTGGGCAATGCGCAGCAGGATGTCCTCGACGCCCAGCGACTTGGGGGGCAATTGCTCGAGCGCCGCGAGCGCCGCCTCAGGGCTGTTCGCGACCAGCGCCAACTCCGACCGGCGCAGGACCAGAGCCTCGGAGAGGTACCCCCAGATGGGTCCGGACCCATTCACCGCGTCAAAGGCGGCTGCCGCCTCGACCAGATGGCCGAGCGCCAGATGGGCGACGCCGGTGTAGTAGCGGGCGTAGTTCGCAAGCGGCGTAGACAAGAATCGGGGATGCCCGACGAGCGGAAGCGCAGCCTCGGGGTTGCCCTCCATGAGGAGCGCCACACCACTGGCGAGACCGTCGGGCGGAGTCCCGCGGCCCGCCGGTGCGCCGCTGGACCCGCGAGCAGTTTGATCGGGCACGAGCCAGAAGCCCGAGAGTTCGCCTGGAAGCTGTGGGTGGATGGTAGGCGCGAGCGCCTGGGAATGTTGACCACTGATAGGCGCCTGCCAACCGAGCATTGCCAGCGAGAAGAGGCAAGCCAGGGCGACCGCCCCGCGGAGGCACACTCCTGATGCAGGTTTCGAGACCAGACGACGCGCGAGCGACCCGGGTGACAACACGACTAAGGGCCAGTATACGACCGAGGATGAATCGGTTTCGGCCGGGCGCTGACTGATTGACCGTTCAGCTCGAAAGTGAATCCGAGTGGCTTGGGCTTGAGGTTGACGAATGCGTAACCCGGTCCGGACCCCAACACGAGGATTCCACCCTTGCTCTGCAGGTCGGCGATGTTCTTCGGACTGCCACGGCGAGGTGATGCATGGAGGGGCCGAACGCGTCGAGATGCTCGCACCACAAGCTCTTGCCGCCCTGCGGTTCGGCATACTCAACTGAGATTGACCGTAGCCTGAAGGAGACGATCTTCAGGTGCGCACTAGGATCACCAGAGAAACCCTTTGGAAACACCATGCCCGCGTCTGCGTTGGCCTTCGGCCCGGGAATCCCCATCCATTCCCCAAATACCTTGGCGGCCCGTTCCACGTCAGGCACCAAGACCCCGGCATGCGAAATCGCCGCCATCCAGAAATGGGTCGGTTCGGCCGTGGCCGCCGTGACGCGTCCTTCGCGCAGGGGCGTATAATGAACGGGCAACTCACCTCTCATGGGGGCGACAAGGCTTCGACGGGAGCACGAGATTGCGGGATGCATGCCGAGCTCCATTGACTCGTAAATCCGATGGAACATTCGCTAACTGCGGATAATAACTACGCTCTCGCAGCTTAATAAGCTGTGAGCGTCTGCCCTGACCTCGCCTGATGGTTGGGGGCCAGACGTCATTAAGCAGGCTGGCTTCCGGAGGGTGACTCGGCATCCGGAGGCGAGATTTCACCGAGTCTGGTGCCTGGCGGTTCTTGGCCGCTTCCACACGTCGGGCATGAGACAACAGAAGCGGACAAGCATGTAGATTCCTGTGACGACGCGCTTTCGGACGCGGGTTCGACTCCCGCCGCCTCCACCACTTAACAGTCTCACCACATCCACGCACATCCGAAGGCTCCAGTTACATGGAGCCTTTTCTTGTGTTTACAGCATTAGATCGTCCGGCGAATAACCCGTTGGGCTTATTTGATTCGAGGCCGTAAGAAAGTGGGGGC